>Ga0214542_1001305_pt1 | contig 50741 bp, 27 predicted proteins | sample CNSS1metaG_FD_160096 | JGI IMG/M metagenome (GOLD analysis project Ga0214542, IMG submission 160096) | Root nodule microbial communities from cowpea collected in UCLA plant growth center, Los Angeles, California, USA - CNSS1 | ecosystem: Host-associated > Plants > Roots > Nodule | place: USA... | reverse complement strand
AATTGGGTTAGAAGGACTATATTCATTCATTTTTAAAGTTTAAGGACCAAAATTTATCAAAGTTTCGACGAGGGACGAATTTCAATTTTGGACCAAACTTCAGGGACTAAAAACATACTTAACCCTAAATATTTTTTCTTCGTGAACATATGGGCCTGGACGTGCATTCGGCCCAAAAATCAATTTTAGTGGCATGGAAGTGAAAGTTGGCAAATATAATAATAATAATAATAATAATAATAATAACCAAATTTAAATTGAAATGAATTAATTTAACATTTAATAATTTTTTTACTTAAGTAATCAAATTTTACACCAAACACAAACTTTGTTAATTTTCTTTCTGTGTTGCTAACGAAAAACATCAACAGCACCCTCCTCTCCCTCTTTATTTTTATGTTTTTTCATTTTTCAACACAATCTTGAAGCAACAATATATCCTATTCTTTTTTCTCATCTAAGGAAAAGGGAGAAGTTAATTGATGATGAATTAGATTGATCACTTAATTCATTAGTTGCAAATATTTTGCGTAAGATTTATTGATTTTTTTTATTATGTTATCAGTGTTATAATTCATGCATGCATGGTAAACATGATTAGGATTTGCTAATTTTGATGAATTGAAGGGTTAAGTTAACTTTTAATCATGATTTATGGGCTCTGAATTGATAAATTTTAGTTTCAATCGGTTAGTTTAACTGAAATATGATTTTAAACAGTAAAACTGATTATTTAATCGCTATTATTGTGCATTAATCATTAACAAGACATATATAATTAGAACCATAGAGTAATATATGTGTTACGTAAGTTATGCATATCATCAAGTGGTGATTTTTTTTTAATAGTTAGAATTAAGTTGATTCAAGTGGATAATCATATAATCAATTTGATAATTATGATTTGATGATTGAATCCTCATGAAATCAGGCCAAAGGCCACATTTATGTGTGGCTTGTGAAATTTGTGAAGGAATATGGTTACAACATAGTGGGAAACTCAAGGTTTCATACAAACTTCTATGAGATTATCATAAGAGTCATATGTTCTTCCTTAAATGATCATCACTCTATCAAGGAAAAGATGGATGGTGGAATGATGAAGTTAGAACATTTGAAAGTGAACTCATTCTAATTAAAAGACGTAAAAAAAAGTTAATATAAAAACTTAAGTTGCAAGTTAAATAATTAGATATGATTTACATCTATAATCCAACTTCGAGAGAGGTATTTGATAGCAAGTCAAAAATAAAAAAAGTTTCTTTGGAGAGTAATGCGAAATAAAATTTAGTAATGCGAGTGCTCTTTCTTTGTCCTGTGGATTGTACTCTTTCATGAACTTTATAATTTAAGCTTTAATGCTTTTTTAAGGCAAGCTTTTAGTGTTGATAACTAAAACACTCTCTTTAAAAGCCCTTTATTTTACTTCAATAATTTTCAGGAATATATTTAATAAAATTTAATTAATAGTCTTGCATTAAAGAAATTTAATGTAAAAGTTTTCAGGTCGATAACTGATGAAAAAGCAACCTCCTAAATTTTAATTAATATTATAAAATTCAACGGACCCACATAGAATTGAAGCATGATAAAACCCACGGTCAAGAAGACTCTATTTGGTACGTGCCAAATACTATTCAGACATATTGAAAGGTACGTGCCAAATTTGTACCGAATTGTATGGTGAATGACGTCCAACTTTTGACATCGATTGAAGACATATATATCTGAAGAGATATATAAAGAAAATCAGGTCATTTAATTAAATTTACGTGATTATATTGTGATTTAATTTATTATAATTAACTTTTATTTACTTTTTTTTTTTTTCATGAAAGAGCTTAGCATGTGATGTGATGTGATGGTACTAGTTTTTTTATAATATTATTAATAATAATAATAATAACAAAAATATAATATAATTAGATATAAATTAAAATTTTTTAATTTCAATTTTATTTTAACATTCTTTCTTCTATTAAAAATTAAATTTACATTATATTTATCATGAAAAGTAAAATTATAATCCTATAATTTCATCTATTAAAATAAATATTATCAATCATATCTCATATATATATATATATATATATATATATATATATATATATATATATATATAATAAAAATATTTTTTGTTTTCTTAGATGTTTTTCAATTGTTAATAATTATTTCAAAAAAGACTAAGCGATCTTTTAAACTGTTTAAAAAAAATATTTTTTCATTTGTTCTCAAATCTCAATGTGTTAAGAAATTTTCAAATGACCGAGAAGAGTTGCATTGATTTGCTAAATAAATTATAAATACGTTGAATGAATTTAAGTCTCGAAATGATGTTTGCTTTATGAATGGAATTCGTTGAACTTAGATGTGCAAAACAATTTCCATTTTTGTAAAATTTTTAAAAATCATGGTTCAACTTAACTAATCGTTTTTCACATCATGAAGATATTAATTACTAAATAAAAATTTCACCCAATTTTCTAAATTAATAGTATTGAAAACGATTTATTTAAATGTTAAAGATATTTATTTAAATGTTAAAGATATATAGGACTTAATTAATCATTTATATCAAAATAAATTACATTCTATCAGGGTAATCTTCTCGATTAACAAAATCCATGAGATCATATTTTGATATTAATAAGAAAAATGATATTTTAATCCACTTTTTTTGACTCACTTTTAATCCATTGCTTCAATCACCATTAGATTATCTTTTTTTATTTCTTTTAGTAATGTGATGTGATAATCTAACAGTGATTGAAGTAATGAATTAAAAGTAGGTCAAAGTATCATTGTCCTATTAACAAACATCCTTGGATGACCAATTTCATAAATACAATTCTTTTAAAGAAAACAAATGTAAAATTGAATCTAAACTTCAACTTATAAAAGAATTACTATACCAATACATATAATTATTTGTGTGGAATTTTATATGGAAGTTTCCGTTATGGTATGTTACAAAAGTTTTAATCTTGAAATTTTCTTACATTCTTAAACATACAAAACCAATTAACTGAAATAGTTGTCCAAGTTTTTTTTTCTTAAACATATAACATTCATTCATGAATTTCAAGATTAGACATAACATATTAAATATAGACAGACAAAGGATTATACATACATACTTACACTAAGATCCATTATGATAATTCTTGCTGCTTTATCTAATTTTTTATTTACATGTTTTTTATAAATTCATCTAAATTTTACTTTTTACTATCCTTATCTCAATCAAAACAATATTACTTTTCATTCTCTTTTTTCGTCATCTTTTTATCTTATTCTTTTTCGCATACAAACAAAACCTAAAAGACATATAAAAGGGATAAAAATAATATTAAATATTAAGAAACTAGATAACCAATATTAAGTATAGGAATATTTTAATGAGTAGTTTAAAGATTAAATAATCTGAGAGTTCTCCATTTTTGTAGCGAAATCTCAAGTCGGTCATTTCATTTTTATTTGACTCAATTGAGTCTCTATTTTGAAAATTTCGTTGCAATCAGGTCATTTCTATTAGTAGTACAATTAAAAAAAATCAAAACAAATTTTAAAAAAATAAATAAAATCACGTGGTGACATGTGACACATAGTTAACCATGTGTTGACACGTAACACATAGTTAACACGGTTATTGTACTACTAACGAAAAAAAATCTAATTGCAATGAATGTTCCAAAATAAGAACTCAATTGAATCAAATAAAAATGAAAAGACCTACTTAAGATTTCGCTAGAAACATGTGAACCTCTGGAATTATTTAACCTAATTTAAAACTTACATTTAAAATTTTCGTTAACTAATTAATGATATAAGTCTTCAAAATAATGGAGAGGATTCTTGTTCTCATATATTACCATTGAATTTTAATGTTTATATTCAGCCATACATCGAATACAATTACATCAGAGAAAAAAAAGTCATAATATTTTTATTAATGTCCATACATAAACTTTATCCCACTCCTACCAAATTCATTCCCCGGTGAATTTAAATTAAAGCAGAGAAGTAAATGTAAATGAAACCAAAGGACAGAAACTTTCAATCTATAAAATTTATTAGTCCGAAAAAGGGTTAAAAAAGCTATTCATATGTTTGTATACCCATTCAATGCATAGCTTAGTTCAATTTTTTTGTTGTCCACAAGTCTGAGAAAAGGTGAATAGAGAAACTGAATACTATATATAAAGGAAAGGTTGCGACACTCAGAATAGGACTCAGTTTCAGGAAGGAGAGAAGATACCCAGCATAAAAAATCAGGTCATTCTCCGATTCTGTGTCTTTTTCAGCTTTCGTTTTCACTTATTTTTATTTTTAGATACTGCAATTCCTTTTGTACTTGCGTTGAATTCAAACCTCCGTATTCCGTTTCAGAAAACACTGTATTTTGGTTAAGATGAATTGTGAAAATGCATGTGTTGATATCATTTGCCTCTTTGCTTTAGCATTTATCCAATTGATTACGGTGAAAGCTTTGTCATTGTTCAATGGGTTTCTAGAATGTTCCGTGGATTTGTCTAACCAATGTAATGCTGTAATTTCTGTGGATATTGAAGGGTTGGATTTGGTGCATTTTTGGTTTTCCGTGAAGATTCATTTTCTCGTTTTCTGTAATATCGCGGTCATGGGTTTTTGTTCTGTTGGGAACCCTTATGCTTAATTTCATTTGAAATTTCAGTAATTATCAATTTTATGGCTCTTGCACTCAAGTCAAGTTGCTTCTTGCAATTGAAGAAACCTGAGGTCGGTTTCCATGTTTGTTTTTCCTCTAAGAAGGCTTTAATCTCTGTGAAGAGATACACTCCGGTGGCTGCTATGAGGACCATGGAAGTTCCGGGACTCTCTGAAACATTCACCAGACTGAGAAAAGAAGGAAAAGTAAGTAGTTATTTTTCCAGTTGTATGGGTTCCATGCTTGCCATGTTTACCATTGTATCACATTTCAACATGATTGCATTTTCTATTCCTTTTCAAATACTTTTTATCTGCCTGATTATAAAAATTGGATGGTGTTGGTATTGGTGATTATCGTTGTATGTTGTTGGTTACTTTTAGTACCGTATCAAGTTTACTGAAAAGAGATATGAGTCTGAGAGCTATTCTTGGCTGCCAAATAAATATTTTCTAAGAAATATGTTTGTGTCAAGGTGGCTTTCATACCATATATTACAGCCGGTGATCCTGACCTTTCAACCACAGCAGAAGCACTGAAAGTGCTTGATTCATGCGGGTCTGACATAATTGAGCTAGGTGTTCCATATTCTGATCCCTTGGCAGATGGTCCTGTTATCCAGGTTTGACGCTTTCCATTTTTTTTGTTCTTGTGATACTTATACCACCTGATTCTCAAACTGAAACATCTTTCTCTTCAGGCTGCTGCTACAAGATCTCTTGCAAAGGGGACCAATTTCAATGCAATCATTTCTATGTTGAAGGAGGTAATTGTGCAACTCCTTGCCATTAATTAGTTATCACTGTCAACAGCTAATGATCTAGCAATTAATTTCATTCCTTCAATTGACAAGTTAGCAGTACAAACAACCAATGTTGGTAGATTGTTATGAAATTTGAACGAGTGAGGCCTATCCATTCTATATCCTTTTCTTACTTGAAACCAGAACAGAAGAATAAACTTGAACGACTTGTACTGATTCAATTCACTTAAGCAATACTTTATTGTACCTTGATATATAGATACTGGATGTAACAGGAAACCGGAAATAATATCCCTAAATCTAGGATATATGATACAGATATCTAATTTCTTATGATACACTAAACTTCCCAAAATTTGAACCTTTGGAGAGAGATCTTTTTTGTCCATTGTTACTTTGTTAAAACAATTATTCCTCTTTATAAGGATTCAGAAACCATTTCTTATTGCTTAGTCATGTGTATCTTCACTTAGCTCCCTGAACTGATGGTTCTTTGCATTGATCGATTTGGCAGGTTGTTCCGGAATTGTCATGTCCAATTGCACTGTTTACATATTACAATCCAATACTGAAGCGTGGTACTGAGAAATTTATGTCTATTGTAAGAGAAACTGGCGTACATGGTACGACTCAACACAAGTAATGATTTGCCAAAGTTTTACATTATGACATGCTTCACTTGGGTCTAATTTCTGTATTAGTTCTATGATAATTCAAATTGTAAACTGCATAGACAAAATAAGGGAGCAGTTCCAATTACATACACCGTGTATTATTTAAGGTTAGATTTTGGGTTTCGTTAATTCACTCTCCTGTCCTGCCTAGTCCTGGTTACAGCTTCTATGTCAGCTTCGTTTAAATTGAAAATTTTGAAACAAGATCTTGTTTGTATTTTGTCTCTTTTTCCTGTGGTATGGTAATGAGAATGATATTATTTTCTTTGCTGTATGTATGCTATGCAGGGCTCGTGGTCCCGGATGTCCCTCTGGAGGAGACGGAGACTTTAAGGGTGGAGGCTAAGAAAAATGGAATTGAACTGGTTTGCTTACCGTTAAATGATCTCTTGCATTTATTTTGGATTTCAGATTAACATTCTTATACCATTGATCTCAATGATTCAAAACTAGTGGTGAATCTTTTTTGTCCTATAAATATGAAATCCAGTTGTTAGCCACACCAAAGGAGACATGGTGGTTATTGTGGAGATATGAACTTTTGTTGTGATTAACGGCATTCCATTCTATTGCATTATATATTTCGCAGTATTATATAAATATGTTAGTATATATTGGTTAACATTTTTTATAGTACATTTCCTTTTAAATTTTATTTGGGTAAATTAATCTTTGTGTGTTTATATATCTAATTGATTTGGTATCTTTACTTCTTTGATATCGCTAAGGTACTCCTCACAACACCCACCACTCCAAAAGACCGAATGAAGGCCATTGTTGATGCAGCAGAAGGATTTGTGTACCTTGTATGAACTTCTTTCAACCTTATTCATTAACTTCTGTTTTTGGGCTACATTTCTTTTTAGTCTTTGTATAACTCCATTTTCTGCTTATTTGTGTTCTATATTTTTTTCCAAACATTTTATTCATAGACTGTGAATAAGAAGTTAGTCATTCACCAACTGGTTGCCTTCTTTAATATTAGAAAGCAAATTTGGTCCTGCTTTCAGCCGGTGAAATCAGAATAAGTTTGATTTTTTCTTTTTATGTTGTTTGCATGCATTTGGCATATTCCAAAAACTCTTGAACTATTATTGTTTCCTCATCTTCAAAGAAACCATTGTCTAGTGCAAAATGCCAATGGCTTTATTTATTCCTCTGTTTATTAACTTTCCCTTTGACCTTCTCTATGCACTTCAAGTAGACAAAACTATTGTTTGTAGTTAGTACAGTTGCCTTTTGACCTTCTGTGTTTGAACGTAGCGTTTTGAAGTATTTACTATGCTGGATCGGGACATTCTTTTTACAGTAGCCGGATGGAAATGGACAACGATTAATTTTTAACCTTATTTTACAAAAGTTTGGTTTTATCTTGTGTTCATGCTTTTTTTGGTAATTAATTTTTGCTCATGTTACTGCATGTTGACGATTCCAAATATTTGATTTTGATATATTTTGCGCCTAGAATTTGGTAAAGAAACCTTGATCCCAAAGTTTTAGAAATTGGATAGAAATATACTGTGATTGTGAAAACGGAAGATATCCCGCTTAAGTACCCCAGTTCATCATCTGCTGGCAAATGTCATTAACCATTTGTCGATTTAATTTAGGTGAGCTCGGTGGGGGTCACAGGAGCCCGATCATCAGTTAGTGGTAATGTTCAGTCTCTTCTGCAGGAAATTAAAGAGGTTTGTCTTTTTAATCATGTTCTCAACTCTTTTTATCTTGTATGATGTGGTGGATGTCTTCTGATCACTTCATAAAAGTTCAATTCTCTTTCCCTCCCCTTTTGGCCCCACTCTGGTCCTGCCACTTCTTTTTGCTTGCAGGAGCTGGTATCAGATCGATTATGATAAACACAATAGTCTACCATTCAACTTGGTTAATCTCAATATTTTTACTTGTTTAATCCTTTTTCTTTAATTGCAATTCAGGCAACAACTAAACCCGTTGCTGTTGGTTTTGGAATATCAAAGCCCGAGCATGTTAAACAGGTTACTTCTCAGTCCATATATATATAATATGTTTCTACCTCAGGCAATTTGGTTAATAATCAACTATATACTTTGATACAGGTAGCAGGATGGGGAGCTGATGGTGTGATTGTTGGCAGTGCTATGGTGAAGGTGCTTGGAGAAGCCAAATCTCCTCAAGAGGGATTGAAAGAGCTGGAAGCTTTTGCCCGCACCTTAAAGGAGGCACTTCCTTAAAAATAAGCTTTAAGAGCTCAAACTTCTAGTAGTTATCGTCATCTATATACATTGGATTTGAATAAGAATGTAGTTCAATTTTTTTTTCTGGTCATGATGTAGTGTATCAGCAAATTTTGTTCCTTTTCAATTATGATGAGATTTCGTAATTACCGAAATAAATGTCCATATAAATTTTGTCTCCTCGCTCTCTATTGTGCTGTACCAACTTGGTGGATTAACCATTTGAGAGAGGAAAGACACCATCTTCTATTCAAGAGCAAGAAGTGGGTGAGACGAGCCACGAGGCACAAGGACCCATTGATGCGGTAACAAAATTGAGACGTAGCAAATGTGAAAGAAAAAAGGCACGAAAACTTAGAATTCATGAGGTAATAAAGGAATTGGAAATGTGATTAAAGTGTAGTTGATTTAGCGATTATTCCTTTTCTCGTTGTTTGTTGTTCTTTCTCCGTGACCAAACGTCATTCCGTGACCTTGGGTTCTCTTCTCTTTTCGTATCTTGTTTTTGAATTCTTTGCACTTGTGGAAACTTGTCATTTCTATTATATTGAATCAAGGGGAATTGATTTTACTAAATATTTCTTATTGTTGTTTGAGAATGGTTACATTTGGTGCTTTTGTTGTACCAATGACAGAAAACACTTGTTTGAAAGAGCTTTAGGTTGTTGATTAGCGTGCTACTTGGCTCTATGCGGTGGGATGGAAGCTTGATTCCTTGGTCTAGTCGCATGACCCAGATTAGTTTCATCATCTCCATCATCTTCGCCAGGTCTTCTACCCCTACCGACGAACTTCTGAACTTTTTTACTGATATGCATCCTTAGTCGCATTCGAACATTATGACTTTTCTTTTGCAAATGGCTCCTGTCTTTCACAAGCCACAGGTTTGCCACCTTCTAAGATTCATGATCATGTTATACCTCTTCTAACTGATGTACCACTAATGAAGGTACGTCCCTATCGTTATCCTTTCCATTATAAGACTGAAATTGAAAAGATTATCTCCAAGTTGTTGCTTGAAGGGCTAATCAAGCACAATATTACTAGTCTTTTTTTCTTCATTGGTCATACTTGTGAAGAAGAAAGATGGGTCTTAGTGCTACCCGCTGCATCTTTCTTTACTGGATAACTCCTTCAGGAATTTCATGATTCTGTTATTGGGGGATATGCAAGGTTCTTTCAAACATATCAGTATTTCATTTCTCTATTTTATTGGAAAGGCTTAGAAGAGGGTGTTCGTGTTTATTTATATCCGTGACTGCCAAGTTTGTCAAATAGCTAAATCTTCTCATTCTTTACCATTTGGACTCCTCCAACCTCTTCCAATAGCAGACAAAATTTGGGAGAATATTGTCGTGGATTTCATGACAGGGTTGCCTCTGGCTAATGGGTATCTCTGCTTATCTTTGTGGTTATTGATAATTTATTCAAATATGCTCACCTTATTTCCTTGAAAATGAGGTTTACTAGTAATGTGGTTACAGAACAAATTCTTAATCTCGTTTCCAACTTACATGGTCTGCTCAGGACCGTTTTATCTTAGACAGAAACAAAAACTTCAGTAGTAACTTGTGTCACACTTATTTAAAAGTTAAGGGACCTAATTGCTTGAGTATGGCTTACCATCCTGAAACTGCATTGGGACTGATATGACTCCTTTCCCGATTGTTTATGGTCGCCAGGCTCAGCCATTGCTGTTGGATTTCGTTAGTGATGCAGCCATGTGACATTGTGTTATTGACACTAAAAACGAATCTTAACTGAGCGCAAGTTTGAATGAAGCAGTTGGCTCATAGAAAACATGATGAGTTTCATATTGTCGATTTGGTCTTCATTAAACTTCAGCCTGGCCTTCTGTACTTGTGTACTCACTGTTAAATATATACAACTCAATCTTATAAAATTAACTTATAATTTGTTTTTCAACACTCGTCACCGTCACCTGGGGGCTTCGCTGTTTTAAAGTGGAGGGTGTTGATAAAGGAAGAGCGCCATTGACTATTTAAGCGAAAGAAGAGGATGGAACCAGCCACATGGCACAAGGACTACTCATGTGGTAACAAAATTGATGCGTAGCAAATTGGAGGATTGTTGTGGATTTGGGGTTAGTCCCTTGTTTTTGTGCTCTCTCTCTCTCTCTCCATGATCCAACGTTATTTACTGACTTTTGGTTTTCTCCTCCCTTTATGTTCCTTATGAAATTACATGTACTTTATACTCTTGAAAATTTTGTTATTTCGTTATATTGAATCTAAGGGTCTTTCTTTAAAGACAATAATTTTTTAATAATTTTTTTTATAATTTGAGGTGACATTTTAAATGATTTTAAAATATATAAAAAATGAGAAAATAGAAATATACAAAGTCTCTTAAAAATACTAAGCTGTCAAAATTTAGTTATTAAATTTTTTTTTTCTTTTACTTAGAAATATCTCTGATTGTTGTCTGGCATAAAAATAAAAATAGTAATAATCTTTTTTTAATTCCAACTGAAAAGCATTTCTGATAGAAGAAAATGTGTAATTAAAGTTAACGATTGTTCATTTTCAGGTTATTTTTAATCTTTAAATTTGATCAAATGCGGGCCAGTTTTTGTAACTGTAGCATTTAATCACAACAAAATTCTAATTTTCTTAAATATCATGTTCATTTTAAAAACATAAAATCAAATTGATTTTAATCATTAACATATCAGTTTTCCCCTTTCATATTTCTTGTTAATTCTCTTAAACCGAAAACTCATATTTTCACTTTATTTATCACTTCTTTCTTCGTTTTTCTATCATTCAGTTTCTTTCCTCCCCCTTCTTCCGCTTTCAAACCCACCATTAAACAACAAATAAATATAACTAGAAAAACAAACTCGCATCGTGTAAAATGTTGACGCATTCTTAATAATAGAAACATATTGCTATGAATTAAATAAAAAAATTTAAATTTAGATACTATGAATATTTACAACAGAACATTCGGATCAGGGACCAGAACCTATTTTTCTAGCAGTGATAACACAATCCATGCACCCACCTGGGCAGCATTGGCTAGAATAACTATGAAACAACAAATTTGTTGGGACTATGAGAAAAATTAGCCTAGTCATAAACAAAATACTTCGTATGGAGTTTATTGAAGTGCCCCAACGGTCTCCATTGAAATGCCTACTGAATTTTTGAGCCAGACTGAAGACCCGCTTGTACTTTGCTTTGAAAGTGGGATTCTAACCTGCATTCAAAATCATAAATGTAAGAAACATCACAGGAAAAAAAGGGTAAACCAGGAGGTGGAAGAAAGTTCGAGCACATGCCTTGTAGCACATTTGTAATAAATGGTTTCTGGAGAATTATAGGTGCGTGCATTTGCAAACATTCTTCTGACATCGGCAACAAACATCTCAAATGTTACATAATATAGCTCTGATTCCACCCTCTTAGACATTGTCTTCAAATCTGCACTCAGAACGATTATATATATTAGACATAGAAAATAAGACTTTCCAAGGTTGTGTTCACAGATTTTGAATTGAACCAAACTAGTTCTGAACTTAACTGCAATGTAAAAAACTAAACATTTTAAGAAAATTAAACTGATCTGTTTAAAAAAATTAAACAAAACTATTCTTCTACTTGAGTTTTAAAATTCTGAATTATCCTTAACTGAAGTGTAATTCATGAGATTAAAATGTGTTTTAAAATAAGATGTTAACAAAGAATAATTCAAACAATTTGAATAGTTCAAAAATAATTCAAAGCACTTCAGTTCACCAAAGTTGTTACGCAGTTCAGTTTACTGAACAATATAGTTCAATTTAGTCAAACCTCTTTTACATGTGGAACACAAACGCACACATGAGCGGGCAGGCGTGCCCGCAGAAGAGGGCCAAAGATAAAACAAGCTCCAAATAAAACATAGCTGATGAGAGGAAATCATAAGAATGTGATTAATAAAAGTAGCAGGTACTCAATATGAAATATTTAATATACTTACCCATTGGATCTTTGATGATGTCATAATAGTCAGGGACATCCCGTGCATCAACTGGCTCCTTGAATGGCCATGCGTCGGCGTGATCAAGCATAGACTGCTCAAAAAGATAAATCCAATTATAAGAATTAATTTCTCAATCATGTGATTCTTCTGGTCTCATGCATGTTTTGACTTGCCAAGAATAAGGATCTATTCATCAATACTCTTGTGGAATTTTGCAGAGTTTCCAATGAAAATTAAATTATAACGAGTTAAATGAATGGAAATTAAACTAAATGTAAAGAACATGTAAGCAGCTTGCCTTTAGAAGTGATCGCATAAAACCAGACAAATGTTTTTGATTAGTAGTATTGTCAGTAGAGACATTTAGACTTCTGAATCGAGAATGACCCCACTGATCAGGAGTCCATCCAGCCTCTCCTGTCATTGCATTCAGTGAAACATTAATCAGGAAATTATCAAAGTACACAAAAAATAAATCATCTCACTCTAGCATATTATTGGTCAATTTTTTCCCAACACCCCCCGTTAGACAAACTAATCTATTGTCTGGACACTTGATAAGGAGGGGCACTGAAGACGAGGGGGAAAAGCAGTCAAAAGGTTAGGACCAAGCATAAGGTCTTGGACAGGAGGTGGACATTTCGTCGTACCCCATTAAGTTAGCAAAACCTAATATGAAAGGATTGACATAAAGTATCTATCTTTAGAGAGAGGTAATGCATAATTTTACACAAAGGTATAAAAAATTAATTCTTAAGTTATTTAATTCAGATTAGGAATTAAGTACTCACTCAAACCGGGGATGTCATCAATAATTTTTTTAGGAATGCCCGCTTCTTTCTGCACATCATATCAACCAGGAAGGACACTAGTTAATATTCCATCAATCAATGATTTTACTAATACAAGAAAAGAAAAGAAAAATGCGTAACTTCAGCCACGAAATGGACGACTCTCTCTAACACAGAAGTAAATAACGTGTTTGTACCTTCTGAAAATCAATTCCAGCATAGACTATGTGACAGTTTGACAGCTCTCTGATTTTTTCATCAATAGCCTACAATTATAACCAATAATGACTTAACACAACATGAATTGAGAATACAAAACAAAATGAGAAAAGAATAGGCAAACAGTCTCCACACAAGATAGAAACAAGGATAATATTGCAATTACAAATAAGGTCCCATTCTATCATAGCTCTCAGCTGCAATGTTTTCGACAGCCCCCTCCACTGCACATACTCTAGCAGTGGGTGTGCGAATGTCATAAAGAGAAAAGCCTATAACAAAAGCTGTAAAACAGAGGTCTGTTTTACCATAAAGAAAAACTAAGATCAAGTGAAACAAGCACAAACTTATACATTTGATTGAGATCTATTTTAGAAGTTTTAAGAAAAACTTCCACTAGTACATCTTACAACATGCTAATCGTAAACAGCATCTCAAATAGTGTAAAGAAAAACTAATAAAAGTAGCAAATAGAAATGATCTTACCTGTCTTTGACGACGGATCATAGTTGACAAATCAGTGTAAGGGAGCTTTGGATCTATCTTGCATTCCATCAAAATTCCTCCATCGTAATCCTTTATATAACTGAAATGACAATTGTATAAAATGAATCATCATAGATAGTATACAGCATATAAAAATAATGAATGATGAAATTATTATCTAATGAGATGTAAAAAAAAATAGAATGTAACTAAAATCCTAATAATAAAATCTTTAAATGACCTTTTCCACACAAGAATATCAAGTACAATCATACCCTTGCCATCGATCTTTCTCCAAGTGAATCTCCTTTGTAAATCCCTGAAAACAAAATCAAACATCCTCAAGATATCCAAAACAGAATCCAGTGAATTCAACATGGTCATTTCACAAACTCAGCCCCTCCTAATGCACAAAAATACCATCAAGAGTATTACAAGATGAAACCAAAAAACATGATACAGATTTCTATCACTGCTATAGAGCTGCTACTGGGAATTCGCTTCTATGTCTATCAGATTTTAGACTAACTTAACAAGGAAATATAAATCTTCACGAAAGTTTCTTGAAGGAAAACTGAACTCAATGACCTCCTATGAACGAAAAAACTCAGTTGACAGACTGGCTCAACAATCATTTTCTACATTTGGGAGCAATGTTCTACAACTCAGACAGGTAGAGAGATGCTAGGTTGGTGGATTAGTAGTTCAACTGGCGGGTCACTGGTTAAAGAACATGAATAGACAGGGTGGATGCACAAACACAGAATGATCCTTCTATTACAAAATGAACACTGATGTGTGAGGAGCTGTGCACCTGAGCATGAGACTTGAAAAACTGCTGCAGTACTATGAAGGCACAAATTTGAATAATCTCAGTTCACTCATACTGGACTATATCTATACTGGCTCAATCAAATTTTACACCAGTTTAATGACATCATCAGTCAGAGCCAGGTTTTAAAATGTTGCTTGCGAGGGAGCAAGACTTTGAAAATGTATTTGTTGACCTAGTTGTATGTGTTCTATCTTGAATGAGAGGTTGGCTTCACATGAAGGAAACTTATAAAATACAGTATAGTGCGAGCTGGTCATGTCTCAGATACATGATGTATGTCTTTCTTCCTTAACTAAACCAACTAGGACTATCTATAAAATCTCCCTTGTCAGACAGTAAGATCTTTAAACCCAAATTAGGCATTTTTTATTGATACAAATACCAAAATAATACAATTCCCAAAATGTGCTCCTCTAGCCATGACAAACTTTTTTCTGTATTACAAATGGCTGCACAATCCCTATTGGCACAATCCAAGTGGGACTCAATGCCCAGGTGGCACAATCCCCCCTCAAAACCATCCGTATCCCCTCCTATATTCCCTCTCCTCACCCTCTAACAGAAAATCTCCCAGATTCACCACTCTCTCTCCTATTGCCAACTCAGCTAAAGCCGTTAGCACCCTTCCCTCTCATGTTCGTGGACCCCAATTAATGGGTTTCCACTTTTTCCTTCATACACCTCAGTAATTTTTTCTACTTGTCTCTCATTTGCTTGGGCCTAGGCCTGATTCTTATCAATTTGAAAAGTATATTGTTTTTGTATTAAGTTAGAAAAATTGCAATTAAGAAAAAAAATAGTTAAAGCGTGTTTTCAACCCAATAAATTTGTTTTTAGAAAGTAAAATATTTCTCAGATTCTTGCTATGAGGTATGACTTAATGCATAAAAGGAATAAATATCAACACAGATATTAAGGATCTTAAATATAAATAATCAAACCTGTTTGATAAAATAGCCAACAGCATTGTTGTCAGCATATGTGAGAAAATGTGTCAGCCCATCCACATCACGTGCATACTGTTTTAAGTGATTCATCAATCTGGTACCATAACCCTTTACTTGCTCATCAGCTGTAATTGCACAAAAGGCTATCTCACCAAACTTCTGGCTGTCAATCATAATGCACTTATTAATAAATAAAACCATAGATTAGCCTCAAAGGAAGTGCGTCGAGGAAGAGAAAGACTAGTTCATTCTTTTTCTATTAGCTACTGTTGGTAATAGCCATTGTAAAACAGTTCTCAGACATTAAAACAGGAAAAATAACAAATAAATGTCATAATAAATTTGAAAATTTTTAACCTGAATGAAAGAGATGATTAGTATTGAATTGATTCTTCAAAACAGTACATCAGCCTCTATAAATAAAGAACCCTAATCCTAAAGTAATGATTACAGAGAGATTTCTAGAATCTTCTAACAGCGTACTTGTAATTAATTACAATGTCCTATTGCAGTTTATCAACTATATTTTCTCCAGAATCAACATAACATGTAAATTTGAGACAAAAAATAGAGACATGCACAAGAAAAAATAATGAAAACAAATTGTTACCTAGCATATGGGCGATATGTAATGCCTCCAACAACGTGATTACGCCTTATGACCATTACAGACTTGTGGCTCCTACAAATTTATAATAAAGGATTTATGATTTTAAAGAAAAGAGGAAAGAAAAGTCAGTTCAAAAAAAAAAAACTGAAGAGAAATGGACAATTTGTATAAGAGATATCTCAATATACGTCAAACAACAGATTGCTAACATTACCTATCCATGACAAGTCGAACAATGTACTCCTTCGGCATATTGGGAAGTTGTCTAGCAAATATATTCTTCAATCCAATCAACCTAAGGAACAAATAACAAAAGCAAGAATGGAACTCATTATCATTAATGAACAATTGATAATCTTGCTAAAATTAAAATTTGCCGAGGTTTTAATCCAAAATAAATTGCCAACTCAATCTCGTTAAGCCAGTTCCAATGGTAGGTTATAATGTATATGCCGAGTAGATGTAACGGGAAGAGACTGGTGAGAGGTGTCATGGCATAATATATGTTCAATTTTACATATTAAACATATGGCTTAGGAGTTAATCTTATACTTAAAAAAGCCAAAGTAATCGTTAGATTATATCTATGTTAATGATTATTTTGTCTACTAACTCCATAAACACAAATAAACAAATTGTATGGAAAGAAATATACCAAGGTCTGTTTGGCCAACTTAGACAAGTTGTGTTTTAATATATCTTAACTTTTACTGTAAACATTCATTTCGACTTTTTATCCTTAAGTGTGGTTATTTGTTTGCCGTTTTAGAGGGCTCCCAACATCAGTTCATACTTTCCCAAACACACAATGGAAAAGGAACAACACTGGTGGATTGAAAATAAATGTTGCATTCAACTGAACTATAACCCAAAGACGCTGTAAGATATAAAACATGGAATCACATCTGTCTTCTATTATTAATTAGAATCAAATTACCCCTCAATGCCAATGAAGAATGTACGTAGTCCTTATATTTTACATTATTTTATTTTAAATTATTTGCCATCTCAAAAATAAAAAATGTTAATTTTTTAGTTATATTTTTATTAAATAAAATTACATGCTAGATAGTATAATCGTACGAGTGTATAATATATGCCAATAATGATATTGGTGACATAGTCAAAGGCGACACAATGTTAAAGGGAAACAAAAAACACATACCAAACCATATGCTCATCAACACCATCGTTTGAATGGCATACGAATTTAAGCCTTCCCGCTTCCTCCTGACAAATTTTCAATAAACAAGGTCACAACCATGAACACCTATCATCTCAAATAGTTTTTTAACAATTTATTCATCAAGATATATAAACCAATGAAAATGCACCAAATTATTAATCTAAATGTAAACAATGAAAATGCCCCAACTTATTAATCTAAATGTAAATAATGAAAATGCCCCAAATGTAAAAGACCATCACATTACATTGAACGAAATAATTATAACCATTGACAAGCGAGTAAAAATATTCATATACAGCAGGCAATGGGGCTAAAGGACGAATAATTGAACCTAAAAAATATTTAATAACTTTTTGGCTTAAATCCACTTCTACTCCCTCATAATTTAATAAACGGACATCCCTACAAAAATTTAATAACACGTTTGGTTATCCACTTCTCCAAAATTAAGCATTTTTTGTTCAAAATTATTATATCATCATCATCTAATTGCTAAAAAAATGTTGATGTGTTTTAAGAGACAACATAGGTTAAAACTTAGTTATTAAACATTGCTATTAATACGATACATGAATAAGTAAAATTGCAAACACACACTGACACCTCCATATTTCTAATTTTCCGTTAGAAATTGGATATCATAGGAATTGCTTAATTTTGATAAACTAGGATCAAATATACAGTAAAATTTCGAAATGAACCGAAATTTCACATTCACAAAAAGTATGGGATCGAACTGGATTTAAGCCTAATTTTCTTCATGAAATGGATGAATCAGACAAAGTGGTTACCTCCTTCTTGAGACTCTCTTCCCGAGCTGTATAAGCCCCACTCGTTTGCAAATTATCTGTAAAAATCTTAGTCGGGTCCTCCTTAACCACAATGCCAGGGACGGATCCAACTACCTCCATGGCACCAGCTCCGGCATTTGCGGCATCTTTTGCGCCGTCGGAGTTCTCAATTTTTACAGCGGAGTTATCAGTCTTGAGCTTGGTATTACGGGGAGCGGAGGGAGGGTTACCGAGTCTGGAGGCGGTGAAGGTGCGCATGGAGGAGTCATTGTCGTAGTCCTCCTCGTCATCGTCGACGACGGCGTCCTCGGAGTCGTCGTCTGAGTCGGAGTCGGCGCCTCGGGCGGAGATGCTCTCCAGGTCGTCATTGGAGGTGAGGGCACCGTCGCGAGTGTCGGCGGAGAAAGAGGAGGGAGGGAAGGGAGGCGCGTGGTCCTCGGACGCGCGTTTGCGCTTGTGGATTGAGGATGTGGCGGAGGCTGAGGCGGAGTGGGAAGGAGAAGGGGACTGGGAACTGCGAGAACGAAGGGGGCCTCCGCCGTGCGACTCCATGTTAGGGTTTGCTCCTTCCCTCGGAATCCGAAGATCGAAGGTACTTAGTTTCTGCCACGTAGGTTTTGTTGTCATTTACATAACAGATTTAAATGTATGATTTTGTATTTATTTATAATAACTTATAATAATATATTATCTACTATCTATTATAATTTATCAAAAGAAAAGAATATAAAATAAAATTTATTTTATTATATATTTTATAACGTTCTAAAAGTTAGTTTTCGGATCATTACAAAGGTTTAAAAAGTAAATTTGTAATAACAAAAACATATTTCTTAATATTATAATATTAAAATAAAAATTTATCGAATGACATAAATAATTAAAATATTAGCATGTGTTTAACATGATAAAAATAATGACTATATTTATTTATGTTTAACTTTTTAACATAAAGATACATAAAACTTTTATTTTTGAAAGAATATTAAAATCGTTTTAAAATTTAAAAACTAAAAACATAATTAATCATAATAATAGGAAGACAAAACAAAAGGAAAAAGTTAAAAGATTAATTGGCTAAAAATATGTTATCAATGTATTTATATTATTATTAAATGAGTCTAAAGACATACATTAAACATTCATTGATTATATGAGTTTAAAAGCACACACTAAATGAGTATATAAAAAGAATAGACAAGTTTAAGAATATATCAAATAATTATCTCCATACAGATAAAATAGAAAAGAATTAGACAAGTCTAACAATATATCTTAAACGAGTCTATCTATATATTAACTATAGAATATAACAAAAAACATTAGACTACCATTGTACACGTTTTTTTTTTTTAATTTGACATTAAGAGTTACAAATTCAGTTTTATTTATAATAAGATTTGTGTATTTGTAAAAAATAGTTAACGATGGCATATTTAATTTAAAAAAAAAAAAACAAACAAACAAACAGTCCCAATTATTGAATATAAACAGATGTATCCATAATAAAATAAAATGATAGGCATATTTTAGCGTTTAGGAGTCTTGGTTAATACAATTTGAAATTAACATATCCTGACCATGCTCAAAGAAGTGGCATATACATAATAGAATGAACATAACGAGGATTAAATAAATTATTAGTAAGTACTGTGATTGTGATTTCAAATCACATACACCAAATTTTCCACATCTTGAATAAGCTTAGTAGATATACAGTCATATAATGTGAGATGATCGAAGGAATAAAGCTGCGATAGAATTTGTGACTTCATTGTATCATGCAAAAGGAAAAAAAGTAGTTGGGGCTACGAGGTCAGAGATAATTGAGAAAAAACAAAATGGAAATTGAATGATAGTGGTAGTAGAGAAAGGTAACATCAAAGAACAAATTATGTAGTTATCATTCCAAATTATACTAACAGTTTAGATAATCCTGTTCATGATGGGGCTTCCACAAAAATTTCTATGCAAATGTAGAAAGAAATTTAGGGTTGTCAAAAGTAGCACGAAGGGGAGGTGTGGTGCGATAGAAACCATTTTGGATGGAAAAAAAGAGTGGGCCAACAAAAAACTTCATTGAAAAAGAAAAGTAGAAGTTGTAAAAAGTCTCACGACTTTAGTTCTAAGGTATACTTTAAGTCTTCATCTTCTTACGACTTCACCATTTTCTGTAACATTTTAAAAAACAAACCCGTATGTATAAATCAAAAAGTAAATTGACTCATTCACGTAAATTAACCAACATCTGATAATCAGAATGCGAATTAGAATTTGCAATCTGGCAACATTTTTGAACCAGTCAAATTGACGAGTAACAAATGGGTGAAATGTAGCGGTCCATAAACTTGTTTTAAAAATAAAATAAAATGAAAAATAATTTTAAAATATTTTGATAGCATAACTTTAAACATTAACGCTTACAAATTAAACTTTAACTACTAATTTTAGTTATAATGATAACTTAACACACACACCATTTTTTCTTTGCCAGTTTGACTACACTAGTTCATGCTAGAAGTCATGCTAATGTTTTTAAACCCTCGCTGTTGATGGTGTTTTATGTTAAAAAGATAACAAATTTTAGGAGTATTACTTATGTCAAATTATCTAATGACACAACTTGATCCAATCCAACTTAATGATATCAAATTGAGTTTCATTTATGCTCGAGTAAATTCCAACACAACTTAAATTAACTCACTTTTATATGAATTGAATTGGGTGTTTAGTACAAGTGAGATGTGATTTAATTTGAGACTTACTTTTACACTTGTGTTTTATTGTACACAAGTTGGATTCTATTTTTATTTTGTCTTAAATTAATTTAGACAATTTAATATGATTTAATTAATTATTTTTTTAAAGATTATATATTTTTTTAATTAATTTGATGCTTGAAAAAGTAAAACTTATAATTTTATCAAAATGTAAAGTCTTTCAAACCAATTAGAACTATCCAATCAAACTCACTCAAAAAATGAAGTAAATTTTTTTTATTATTTAAATTTATTCTGATTTTGGTGAAAAACTATTGAATAGACATGGACAATGTTTAATTTTTTAAATTGAATATAGAAAAAATAAGCACTTAGATATCTGTCTTTTTTTCTTTATACATATCCTAATATTTGTCTGGTTCTCAAAGTCATTGTTATTTTAAACTATTAAAACAATTTAATTTGTTAGATAATTAAAAAAAAACTTTATTTATAGTTTCATAACTTATTTTTTGGGACATACACGTAAATAGTTGTATTTTTTTGCTATAACTATATGAAATCATTATTTTATATTTCTATTTTATAGTTATATAATTATCACTTTTTTATATTTAATACGTGAGAAAAGAAAATGTATATATTTCTGATATTGAACACTTATAATATATATCATGTTTTTTTTTTTGGTAAAAGATTATTTAATTAATATTTGAAGTAATAATGAATTATAAGTCATTTTTTTCTTAGGAAAATGATTGTGCAAACTTGTAAATTTAGGAATTGGTAAAAAAGATTAGAGTTTTAGATGGTTGATTCCCTCCTTGCAGTCATTTGTTTATATATATTTTTTTATAGCAGGTGTGAACTTTCTTTTTTCTATTTCGTTTAATTCTTTCTCATGGAAATTTTTTTAAGTCTTTGCATGAGTATGGTTTAGTCTCCTACTATGTTTTTGTTTTCCTTTTAATAAATGATTTCATGTACTTAATGACAAATAATCGTTGAATTATAAAGTTATACTTGACAAAGATGCATATCATATTATATATTATATGTAGAGAGGTTTACTAATAGATTTGTTCAAATCATACCGAAAGGTAGATTCCCCTATAAACCTATATATGGTACTTATAAATATTTATCATAAGACTCAATTGTACTAGGAGTGGAAATGCGGGCTGGCCCGGTCTGTATAAGGCCCGCATAATGCGAACTGGCCCGTTCCGCCCCGCATATTTATGCGAGTTGAAAATACTGGTCCGTCCCACATATTCTTTGGTTCGCGGGCTTGCTTTTTTTTTAAATTTTTATGATAAAATTTTCAATGTTTAAAAATTGGGAAACTTTAAGAAGTTTACAAAATTAAGTAAAGACTTTGGAGAATTAGATGATAAATTGATAATTCAACATTTTCATCATATTCATATTATGACATACACAATGTATTCTTTAAAATTTAGCACATTAAAAATTACATAATACTTATCTTTTCCAGTTATACAAGAATTTGAAATGTTAATGCAAGAGTCCATAAAAGAAGTAATTAGTATACATAAGTGCAAGTTTTTTTTTTTTAATTTTATGTAGGCTTGCGGGCCGGCCCGTGCAAACCTGTGGGCTCAATATCCTGGCCCGCCTTGCGTTTTTTTTACGGGCCTGCAGGCCGGACCCTAATTGTCATCCCTAAATTGTACAAAATTAAGGGAGAGATACGTTCCCACACACAATCCCATAACACTAGTGCAGAATTCTCATTTTACCTCGCCTTATATGCCTCTGTTGGCCAGGAACCGAAGCATATAATGGCACGGTGCCATTTTTGCAATTACAGCCAAGTTTTAGGCTTCGGTTCTCCAAATACCCGAAGCCAAAGATGGGTATAGGCCGCGGTTCGTTCAAAATCGGTGCCAAAGAGGTGTTTAGGCCTCGGTCCATCAGGACCCGAAGCCAAAAAGTGGTTGGAAGTCAGGGTATAGGCCTCGGTCCAAGGCGAACCAGTGCCAAAAGGGGTCAATGGCTTCGGTTCTTCTAACAACCGAAGCCATAGGGTTTATTTAGGGTTCAAAAATCGCGAACCTTCTTCTTCCTCCCCGCGCCAGCCTTTGCAACTCTCTCTCTCTCTGCTGCCTCTCTCCGCTGCACCACAATTAATCTGAGGTTCATAAACATCTATGTAGAACAATCCACCAACCAAATTCCACGTGTCCAAAGCATATCCAACAATGCTTCCCACTGCACTTGATGATTACAGTTTCAAAACCATTGCTTTATGGTGACAGAGTGAGGTTTCATCAAAAAATGGTGGCACCCATTGCTGTTTCTTCTCCAAAGTCCACGCTTTTGCAGAACCCCGTCTATTTGGGTGACTCATCTTCAAGTTTTTTTGGGGGATCTTTGAAGGGTCTTTGCTTGCATCTGAAACCAAGGCCACAAAGAAGAGACTTTTCCAATTTGGCTGTGACTTCTGCTTCTGCCACCCCAAGTGTCGCAAAGAGCAATTCTGGTGGCAGGATTTACTTCAACATCACTGGATTTCCTTTAGCTGCTGCTGCTGGCTCCCCCACCGCGCCGCCTGAGGCCACTGAGGAGGTCCTCCTCCGCATCCCTGGTGCGATCCTCAACCTCGTTGATAAGGACTACAACGTCGAGCTTGCGTGCGGTGATTTTTTCGTCATCCGCCTCCGGCAGGGAGACAACGTTGTCGCCGCGTACGCGCGCGTCGCCGAAGAGATCCAATGGCCTCGGGTTCCATTGAACCGAGGCAGAAGGGGCCTTTATGGCTTCGGTTCTTAACCGAGGCCAAAAGCTATGCTCTTTTGGCCTCGCCCCAATATGCTTCGGTTCCCGAACCGGTGCAAAATATTAGAAACAACCGCTGCCAAAGGTCTTTCCTGCACTGGTGTAAAGTTACATGATAATAAATTCAACGAATATGAAAATATGATCATTCTTAATAAAAATTTACAATTGTTTTGAATAAAAACCAAAGGCAGTAGGTACTCATAATAAAATGAAAGGAACATCTATAATAATATATAAATACGATATTTTATTTTTCTTTCTTTATATTTTAATTCTATTCTTAATTAATATTTAAAAAATTAATTACTTGATAAATAATTTATCTTTAATCGTTGTTCTAAAAATATTTTTTGTTTTTAATTGATATTATTTTTTAATTTTATATTTAACAACTATTTTAAAATTAATTATATATTTTTTATTAATCTTAATTTAAATTTATATTTAAAATTAATTATATATTTTTTATTAATCTTAATTTAAATTTATATAAAAGTTAAAAAAGACACAAGACGTGCCTTTATTTTCGCTTATTTGTGATAAAGCAGAACCTAACAAATGTTAAGGATGACAAAAAATGGATTGTAAGAGTTTGAACATTAGATCTCCATTCTCAAAATGATAAATCATTCTTATTAAGGGAAATGAAAATTTTTGTCATGCTCATATACAATAATCTAACTCGTTTATTATATATATATATATATATATATATATATATATATATATATATATATATATATAAAAGAAGATTCCATGCCACTTTATTTCATGACACTGTTTCTGTTTATCTCAATTGCATTAACCTCAACAACATCTCTTTGTGGAGAGCAAGATGAGTCATTTGTTCTTTGATTGTAAAGTTGTCTCTAAAATCTGGAACATGTGCAACAATTGGGTAAGGATCTTGAATGTTCACTATAATCAGCCTTGCGAAAGCTTTCTACATTTCCATGTATTGAAACTCAACCATAAAGGGAATGATATTTGGAAAGGGGTATGGGTGGTTGTCATGTGGAGTATATGGAAACATAGGAATAATGTTGTGTTTAGCAACGCCATATCTGATATAGAAGAAATATTTTGTATGGCTCAACTAAGAATGTGGGCATGGATGAAACATAAAAGCACTAAGGTAAGCTTCTTTTTTTCGGATTGGTGCATGTGTCCTATACACTACATCAGATCTATAACATAACAAACCATATAAATATTTGACTACAAAGGTAAGAACATTTGTAGGGTGGGTGGTTAGATGGAAGGTGGGAGGGAGGGGGAGGGGTTGAATTTTAACAAATATATTCCAGGTTTGTTTGGATACATGTGTGGATATAAAGGGCAGAAGGGACTGGAAGAATGGGCAATCGAAAACTACCCATAACAAGGAGAAGGCATGCTATTACAATGTCAAAGGGTGATTGCTAAAACACTCATAACTGGGATGAACACATGTCGAAGGCATAATTAGGAAAACAACAAGCAATGAACGAGGGATATTGATGCAACGGAAGAAATATGCAATGTGTTTCCAAGAGCACCCTGTGAAACCTCTATATGGAAACAAAGACAGTTGAATAATTTGATCAAAGTCCTGGAATCATAGCTAAGAGAAAGTGATGAATGGTAAACCAACCACAGAATTATAGTTGTGAAAAGATGTAGGGAGTATAGCAACACAATTCTTGTATGCTCTATTGAATATGCTTCCCTAGCAATGCACACATAAATCTATATCGCTTTAAGAGTTATAGATGTGATAGAAACACCTTCATTTGTTTGGTTGGTAGGGATCTTTGATACCAAATGTACATGTCATTAATCTTGATATATAAAGATAAAATGACTGGGAACACTTTATATATATTTTTTGTATACGGATCGGAGTATCCCAAATACTCCACTATACATATAAATACTTATATTTTGCTGATAAAAAAAAATAATCTTTAGGTTTTCCTTTTACTGTGCCTTCGTATATTCTCATTCTTCCCACATCTCCATATCCATGTCAGATATATATATATATATTTTGCACTTTACTATTCTTCCTTTATCACTCCCACTGATAATATAATATCAGTATTTCTTAATGCTCCTAAATGAAATATATGATTACCAAATGAAATAAAATAACTGAAAGGAAATTGAATAAAACTATGATTTCTTTACCTTTATACTTTTTAATAAGATAATACTCTCTTTTTTTCTTTTTCTTTTTCCTAAAAAGAGGATAAGTACATTTAACCAAGTGGAGAACCCTTATATTTTTATATTACAGACTATTGAACAGATTTGGTCAAATTGGGCGCCCACCTTCTTGACCAAAACAAAATAACTATCAAAATATTATAATTCGCATATTTTTTAATTAGTTAATAAATATATAATTCTTGTATTTTCCTACTTCTTGTTAAAAACTTGAAATTCCAACTTTCACAAATAATATTTATCAATTGAGACTTCACTTTCTTTCATAACCATAATAATATGTTGAATTTTTTATTCAGATTTGTAACTCAATTAAAACATGTATTCCATTCCATCTCTTCGTCGCTACTTCAATCTCTACAACCAAATATTGAATTCAAATAAACATACCTAATACATCATCTACAATGTGTTTTTAGAACCATTTTTTAATAAATATGAACTTCTTCAAACAATTCTCTCCCATTAAAATATCTTACTAATACCCATAATATTATACATGGTATCTCACTAATTTTTTCTTTACGTTTTTGCATTGAAACATAAAAAGTCCACCATTTCAGGTCTAATGCATTATTATTGATCCAAATAATATATAAAGCAACATGTTTCCAAATTATTAAAATACATTCTCTTACCAAACAATTCTTTTTTAAATAGAGTTATAATATTTGTTTTTTTCCTAGCACACTTAAACAAAAATTATACAATGTATCTTTCAAAATTTTGAAAATACAAGTATAATTAAACATTTCTTAAAGGACTATTCTACTTTCTATAATCTATTATTATACTAGAAATTTAAGACGTTATAAGTTATTATTATTATTATTTTTACATAGAACAATAACAATCATAACACGAATTTTGTCAAGTATGACTCTAAAGAATCTGTAAATCTTGTTTTACAAGCAAATAAGCTGCCACCACATTATTAAAAGGTTACTAAAGAAAATATTTGTAGCTTGGCACATGCACGCACAGATATATTAATTGTATGGTTGGTTTAGTTAGATTTATTGAATTTGAAATCTATAAACCTATTGCCGTACTCAATTTCAATTACATTCACTAAATAAAATTCAACATGATTAAAATGTCAACCCAAAATAAAATATGATTTCTGTATAACCTAGATATTTCCTCTTCCTACTGTTAGTACTATGTTCAAAACCCATGCATTGACTTTGAGTATTTAAATTATGGTTTTTTTTTTATGTTTTTATCCATTATGCCATTCATTAATGATAAATTGCAATAAAATAATTAAAGCAATAAATTACTGAAAGCTGAGTCCAATCCATGGCACTACGTGTATCTTCAGAACTAAGCAAGGTGCCTCAAAACGACAAAATAGGGTTGAATCAGCAAATACTTTGATTAAAAATGAAGAAATGGGCTCAGGAAGAAAAAACCAAGGGCATATTTGAAGGTAAAAAAAATCGGCAATGCTTTGTTTGACTTGATGATAATAGAGAAAAAAAATAAAAAAATAAAAAATTGAAAGAATATGGCCACGTGGTTCTTACCTTCGAGCAGAAATATAAAAAAAATCAAATTTTTGAATGAGACAAGTTCTTACAATTTAATCTAAATAGATATATCTTCTTCTTACATATTTGAGAACATTGGTACATTTACATTTAAAATCCTTTACAACTGTATTATTTAAAAAAAAAATAGTATAATAGTATCTCCTCATTTATAATTCATTATTATATACCTTTATTATCACAAATTATCTCTTCATGTTTATCAACTCGTACACTCCAACACTCCACATCGAGCTTCTGCTCCCAATAACGTTGTTCACGGTACGGTAACTTAGTGGTACACTCCACATCTAGCTTTTAGCTTCTGTGTCCCAACAGCGTTATTCATTGAAAAATTAAATGGATTGACCAATTTAATAATGAATGGATCCACCTTAATACACGGTGCTAATTAAGGACTAAGACTTACCTATACTCTGTTAATTACCAAAAAAAAATAATTACTGTATTCTTTGAATAATATATTATTTTTAACATCAATTATAGTTATTTTAATAAAAGAAAATCCAATCATTTAGTCATCAAATAAATATTAATTATTATATTTATCTATTATAATGAAAAAAAATAAAAAAATACATAATTCTATAACTAATATTTAATCATTATATGTTATTTGTCCAGATAATAATAATAACAGTTTCATGACTGAATATGGTTTATTACCAAAAAAAAAGAAGAAAAAGGGTACACTGCTGCAGGACTAATGGTAGCCATACCTAGTTTCTAGATACCGACAACATTATCAGAGAAACCAAGTCATCCTACTGCACAATTCCCGGTGAGAGAATGAATAGCATTTTATGATGTCATCCCCTTGAACAAAACTCAATACTCAATTGTTTACTAATATTTGCTATGTGAAAAAGAAATCCTGACGTTTTTGCAGAAAGTGAGGATGATGAATACGTGGAAGCATCCTGTGCACAGACATAAAATTTTTCTAAAAGTAAAACAAGAGAGAGAGAGTGAGAGTATCTTCCATTTACAACCCATTGTCCTTGCATTTTTTGGGAGTGTACAATTGAATGATTTTAAAGATTGCATTACAAAATACTCTATCTTCTTCACATATTTTAGTGTGTTTGAAGGCATCTACAGTGGCAGCAGATTTGTTTGTCAAGTCCATCACTTCCTCTTCAAGGAAAGAATCAGAATCAAGCTTCAAACAAGGAGTAACTTACAAATGTTCTATCATTTTATCAAGACTCCCAATCTCTTCCTTCAACCCACCGAATCAAATTCAAAATAATTTGTCGGAATAGAAGATAATTCAAGCCAAGCAACCAAAAAACAAAAAGAAGCAATCCACTAAAATTATCAAATAAGTAAAGAATCAACTTCTCACAATCTCTCAAATAGCTGACAATATAATTCTTTAACCTTTACTTCTTATTCCTGTCACTAAAAATCCATCCCTTACAATAAAAAGCAGAAGGGCACAGAGTTGTCATAGTAAAACTACTTACACAGCCTTTTAGAATCCTCACTCTGAAAACGTTATATGAAACAAAAAGCCCAAAAAGTAAACAAAAAAATAAAAGATAAAAAAAATCACGGTTTTTCATGGAACACAGCTGCCAAACCGGACTGTGAGCTCTTTGGTTTTATCTCCAGTGGCTTCTGAACCACCAATTTTGACTTTGATTTTTCATCATCTTCACGGGAAGTTTCGCATGCAGCAGCAGTTAACAACAACGCTTCCGCAAGCTGCTTTTTCTCTTCGGTCTCCTCTTTGACTCCACGCGAGCATGTGTAGGGGGAGAGCCATTTGGCTTTGACGTATTCCGCTTTTCTCCACGGCGGAACATGCATGCACCTTTTCTTCAGACTCAGTTTCGCCGCCTCCGAAGCGATTGCCACGATGCTCTGCAACCGGTCGCACGTGCCGACGAACACGTAAGGAAGAGTATGGAGGATCGCTTTGTATGTCTTGGTGGGTCGAGCAATCTCGAATTCTGATCTGAAGTCAACGTCAACCACCACCCGCTCCTTTCCCATTATCACATCAATGTATTCATATTCACCTGCACAAATCAATTAATTTATCAGCAAGACCCTAAATTAGAATTTCGTGTTTGTTTGAACGATTAATTCCTTAAGCCATATTTTCCAAACAGAGAGAGAGAGTGTGTGTACCGGCAGGGCAAAACGTTGATTTTTCCCAGCGAGATTTGCATACAGAAGCGTCGTATCCGAGAGCCAACAACCCTTCAGTGACGATCTTTCTGCAACAACCGTCCTTGCGTTTGCACGTTGCCTTGTTCTTCTCAATGATCTTTGTAGTGTCCGCTAGCAAATTCCTCTCATACACACTCGCACATGCCACCAAACCCTACCAAATAACACAAAAAAGCAACATAAGGAAAACGGATTGCGCAGGGGAAAAATAAATTACAGAGCAATTAATTCAAAATACCTTGAGGATTTCCTGTGTTTCACCAGAGGAAGAATAACTCGAGTCGCTAAAACTACCAAACGCTTGCGTTTCGGCGTCAGAGCTATCCTCGAAGCTGTTGTAGCGGTTACGCGCGCATTTCACGGCAGCGGAATGCTTCTCGTGATTCTCCTCCATGAAACTCTGCACCATCTTCGCCAGACACGCTGAGCTAGGTTCGAAATCAGCGAAACCATCTTTGCCGGAACGCGGCAGCTCCTCGGCCACGATCTTCTCTGCCGCCGAATTGCGGAGGACGCCAGAGAACTGGCGCTCCAAGAGTCGCTTCAGCCGCGACTTCATCACTGGCTTCACCGGCTCAAGCCGAATGGCCTCCTCGTGAACGGGCGAATCAATTGGCTGAATCTTCATTGTGAAAGGCATGATGACGATATATGACTGTGTTTCGGAACACAACTAGTTTCTCTCGAGTTTCAATTCTCCCTCTCGTTCATTTCCGAAGCACGAACTTGATTTTAAATTGGGAGTCAGAACAGATAAAAATACTAATCTATATAATCTATTTGAAAGCTAATTAAATCTTTGAAACTGAAACTCTGCAGAAGCTGGACCGCTATTTTGGATTTCAATGTGCACAAACAACTTTGCAGTAAGTTGACTAGAAACTGCAGATTTTAGCTAAATGAGAGATACAACAATTATGATATGTAATAAATGCTTTTCTGGCAGAACAGTCTTCGTTCTAATTTGTTTGAATTATTTCAAAAGGGACGATAATAGAATAACTAATAAACTCTCGGCAAGTTAAATCGCTTTTGCTTAGGGTTTCTACCAGATAAGAAGGTTGGGGCTTCCAAACAAGCGATGGCTGTTATTCTTTAGGAAATCGAGATCAGCAGCCGGAGCATCCATAATCTCCGGTGAGTGGCTGAAATTTTCCGATGATAGTGGCGGCGGCGACAACGGAGAGTGGAGAGAGAGTGTTGATTGATCTTTTGTTTGTTTGTTTGGCAGTGGAGCGGTGAGGAAGGACAGGATAAGGAGCGGATCAGAAGGGATGGTGTATTTAAAAGCAAACGACGAGAGAAGGGTAAAGATGCCACGTGTGTGTCTTCCACGTGGCGGATTATGATGCTGAATTCCAGAAATACCCTCCTCATTTCCTATTGGTTCGCGGTCACGACGGTGGCATGAGATGAGACAAACTGCGTGCAAAAATCTTCATCCTTTCGGGGTTATTTTGGGTATGGACGTTGAAGCGCGTGAATCTGATATGACGAAAATACCCTTACTAAATTGCAAAAGGATAAGTTTATTTAGCATAGAATTAGGTCCAGGAGGAAAAGAAGTGAAAGGGTGATTTTGTCCTGTGAATTAACGATGCGTCTGAAGCAGTAGTTAGAGTTAATGGATTGACCAAATTAACCCATGTCGTCACTAGTTTGGTTGGTTTAATGTCGATTTCAAGTTTATGAATTTTTTGACAGTTATACAGAAAATGTCATAAAGAGTGTCTTGTCCCGAGGTCACTTACATGATAAAATAATTTAAAACAATATTCTCATTTATTATGAAATAAAAGAAATATCAGCTAGTTGGTGCAATAGTTTTTGTGATATTATTTAAATGTTACATCAAACAATAGAGAATTATTAGGTTAATCTTTAACTTGCTTAACCTGCATTATCTGTGTACACACACACAACATATAAAAGAAGAATTAGGTTATTCAAAATTAATTATTTTTTGTCTCAATTCTTTTAATAGTAACAACTAGCAATACAAATGAATGCTTGGAATAAAAATAAATAAACGAGTTTAAACAATTAAGTATTTATTTGTCGGTGAGTTAATGTTATTTAAAAGTGAAAATATTCATTGCAAAATTTGAAAGGTACTATTATGTCTTTTTATGATAATTAAATGCTTATTTGTCCGTGAGTTTCAACGTCATTTAAGAATGAAAGTATGTACGAAAATTTTAAAACAAAAATTAAGTATTAAGCTTTTTATGTTCTTTATTTTCTCTAACCGTCGATTTTCTTTCAGTTCAACATTTAACCTGCTCTCATATTATGTCCGAAATTCTTTCATTTTGTTTCTTTCTTTTGTTCTTCCTCTCCTTTATCAATTTTACAAGACACATCAAATTTCATAATCAACGTAACATTTTCATCTCAACAAACATAACATATTTTTTTTATTCTTATTTAAGCACTTGTTTTTGTTAGGACCTAATTTATTTCCTTGTTCGTATACAACACGTATCTCTAATGGTTGCATCACTGGTTTGAATAACACTTACGGTATCATTACAAAGTCTCAATAAGATATTTCATTTTTAAAGCGAAAATAACAATACTAACAATACGTGGTAAATATGAATTTTTAGAATAAAAACTAAATTAAAAACAATCAAATTTTCATTTGCGGGTGAAATTTTAAATAAATGAGTATGAAAGTAATTTCACACTTTTCTCTATGTTTTTTCAATACTTAATTTTCAATCAACCATTTGCACATTTCTCGCACTTTCTTTCCTTTCATGTCTCCATTTATTTTCCTTTTTCTGATTTCTATTTGAGATTAACCAAACTTTATCATCGGTTCGAAGGTCTTCCTCTAAACTAACTAGAACATTTTTAAATTTTTTTTTTACCAGAATTTGCTTTATTTTGTCGGTGACAGGTGACACCTAAGTCTCTAAGGATTTTATTTTATGCAGACTATTTTAAATAAAATCTTACATAAAAAAACTTCATCGCGAATTCTATTCAATACCTTTTATTTTTTAAATATGAAAATAACAATTAAAAGGTTTAAATATACTTTTTAATTCTTTGAATTTAATTTTTATGAAAGACTTTTTACTTTTAGTTCTTTCAAAATTAAAACTGGTTACCTTTTTTTATCATAGTTATCTGACTCTTGTTTAGAGCTGACGTATCCTGAAAAAAAAAATCTAAGTGATAATTTCATTTATACGAAAATGTTATCTTTTAATTGATAATTTTATTCATTAACAAACAAAACTTGTTTATTCACTTATTTACCATCACAAATAATTAAATCGTTTTTATTTTATTTGTAGATAATTATATATATTTTTTAAATAACGGTTACATAAAATTTCTTGATATTATTCTTTTAAAAACAGTTTATTTATTTAATAGAATACATAAACAGTTTATTTTATTTTTAAATAATTAAATAATTAATCTTTTTAAAATTATTTTTAAATATTACATGTGTATTTTAAATTGTATTATTTTTCTATTTTCAATTAATTATTCATAAAAATAATAGAATTTTTTTTCAATGTAATAAAGTGTAATATAATGTCTGTATTTAGTATATTAAAAAACTATTTAATTATATTTGTATTTGTTTATTTGTCTTAATTTAGTTGCACTATTAATAAAAGTATCAACTAAATTCCTCGTTTGTATTTGTCGTAAATAGACACATTATTGTGTTTTGAATAATTGAGAGACTTAATTAAATTTAAAAAATTCACATTAATATATTTTTTAAATTGAGAGACTTGGTTGAACTTTCTGTTAATAAAGGAATAAAATGGATTAAAACAAATAAATAATAGGGAAAAAAAGTAATCAAGTAACATAATTTTTTTATTAAATATATCTTTTATATATTCTAAAACTGATGCCACAACTAAATTAGTTCTTTAAAAATTCAAAAGAGTAAAAGCAAAAAAATAAATTAAAAGATATCACATTGAAATTTATATATTTTACAATAACCAAAAATAACAATTTCAAACCTTATAAACAAATTATAAAATAAAAATTAAGACAAACTCGTTTTATAAAGAATAAAAATATATTTAAGTTTAAAAACAATTATTGTTTAAAACAAATAAAAAGTGTGAAAATATAAAAGAATTAATAAGTGAGAAAATTTTAATATAAAAAATGGATACAACTAATTGCATGATACTAAACTCAAGTTAGAGGTAACTGAGTGCAGAGAGTTAAGCACTAAGTTAAACAGACGTGTAGCATCAAAAAGTCCACTTAAGAAGAAATTCATAAGACCTAAATAGCAAAACAAGCCTAATGGACCAGAGTCAACCTTTGCACTAGTATGTGTTTGAATCTAGATCGGATTGAGTTTAGGTCAAACCAATGTTAATAAAGTTTGAGACAAGTCAGATCCATCTCATGCAAAGTCGAGTCGATCTAAGTCACAAGTCAGGACAAATCATTATAGGTTGAAGAATTAAGATGAAGTAGCTCTGACCAAAATTTGAGACAAATCGACTTAAGCTAAAGGTTAAAAGAAGTTGACCCAACCTAAAATTAATCCAAGTCCAAAGTTAAAATTAAGTATCACTCATTAAAAACTTGAACCAAATTGAAACCAACTTTACAAGAGTTAATTAAATTAACCTTTTACCTATTCTAAAAATCTTATATTTAGTAATTAATTAAATTCTAATTTCATTTTCACGTGAAATAATACTAAATTTTACATGAAAATAGGTTGTTCAAATAAATATTCCAACCTAAACCCAATTTTTATATTTGTTACAGCCTCTTCAAAACAATAATCTTACATCATTTTAATAAGTATTAGTAATTAAAATTTTACAAATTTATCTATTATTTATCAAATTACATTTTCTTTTACTTTAATTGAAAATAATAACTTATTACTAATCAAAGTCATTTTTTTTAATATTTTAACTAAATGTGATTAGATATACTTAAAAATGCTATTTATAGGTCAAGTGTTGGAAATTAATCTTTTTCAAAAATATTATTATATTTTTCGAACTAATTACTAAAGTTCACGATCAATTAAAACTTCTTCCTTTTAGTTCACTAACACATTTTTTATGATTTTCTTTATTTAATTTCTTTTCAAAGACATATATGTGGTCTACTTTTTATATTTTAGTATAATTAGTAATTTAGTTTATTTAATTTGCTGGTTTGATTATTTTGGTTTCTTTATTATTTTTTATTCAATTTACTTCTCTAATTTTTTTAAAAAGTTAAATTTTTGTCTTCTGTAAAGTCCTCTTATTTTAGTCCCAATATTTAAGGGATGTCCCAAGGTCTAATGGGCCTAAGGGGCCTAAGGGTTGGCCCATAGGGAGCTAAATGACCCAAGACCTGCCCTAAGCAACTCACTCGTATCATTGCAAAAAAATAGTTCTCCCTTACTTTCTCTTTGAGCAGTTGTGAAACTCTGCTAGGGTTCAGCCACTGTTTCTCATCAAGTGAACTCAGACCAGTTCTCTACTCTTCATAAGTCAGCTTCCAACTCATGCTCTTGCTCCATTTTGTTCATTCTTCGTTCCAACGAAGGTTGTCTTAATGAACTTGTTTTAAGCTCATTCCACTGTTTTCCAGCCCTCAAAGTTATTGTTTGAGCTACTGTTCGTCATTGTTCGGGTGTCGAAGTCCTCTGCTAACCCCTCTCCACGTAAGGAAAGCTAGGGTTTCACGTTATTTCTATTTTATGCGATAAATGTTTTATGAAATATGAGAAAAGTTTGAGGAAAACGTTAGTTTTGAGTTAGGGGTTCAAATATTCATGAAACTGTGATATTTGACGTTATTTATCGTATTCTGATGCGTCGCACAGTCACTGGGCGAGTTGACTTGGTCGTTGGGCGACTGTGTATTTTTCTGATATGCGCAGTTTTAGTAAAATTGACTTTCCCGACTCATTAACCGTTGGATTGAGCTCAAATTTTGACATTTCGTTCATAACATGCTATTTTATGGTTTGACCGGTTGGATCGTCGATTAGATGTTTTTAGATTGAGAAATGTGTCACGCATTACTGCATTGATTTTTGGTTTTGGTGATAATAAATTTTCTTAGGAATTTTGGTGTAAGAATTATGGTTGTGGGTTGTGCTTGATTGTATGGAATTTCAGGTACTTAAATGTTGGCACTCATTTATTTGGGATGAATACTATTTTGTGATATATGTATGTCTTTGTATGCATTTATAAAGTATGAGATGAATGAATTTGCATGAGTGATGTGATTCATGGATTGTGAATCATGAACTTGGATAAATCTTGACATGCGATATCAATGAAATGGTTGGTATCAAAATGGCATGGTATTGGTATGAAGTACAATTCCATATCATGGATTGGGAAGAATGAGTTGGAATGGATTCAACATGGAATATGAATGTGGATTTGGTTATAAAGGTTGGCATGAGAGTTATGTGCATGATAAATAATACTTGATTGATGGAGTATGATTGGTCTGTGTCAGTGCATAATTCCATGAGCCTCTAGGTGAGACCTCATGGTGGTGCTTCAGTGGTCGGGACGTAATTCCATGACCTCTGTTAGTGAGATTTCATAGTGGTGTCCCATCTATATAATTTGGTAAGGATTCAAGGTAAGGTTGCATCCTAACACTCTAAGAAGTCAGTTAGTCTCACTTAGAGTGGACAGACTGACTCTTGTGGTGAGAGTAGCAGGAGGCCTGTACTCATTAAGGGTTAACCTTGTGTGTGGGGATCGAGACATTGTACCACTTGTAACACTTAGCTCGGAGGTGAGCATCTCGGGGGTGAGATAAAATATCCACCACAAGTGCAAGCATCCGTTGAATCCGACTAGATTATATGTAATTCGGATGAGTTGAGTCTGAGTCTAGTGTATTGTTTGAGAATTCATAACATGATTGGTTGATAAATATTGTTTGGATTGTGTGATAACATGTGACTGCATAATAAATCGTTTCTACTCTAGCTTATCTTGTTGCTTGTTCGGTTGTCTTGTATGTGGTTCTTCTCCTTTTGTGATGATCATCAATTTATTGATGTGAGCAGATGCGAGAGGCACTCGAGGTCAATAAGGAAGGGATGATTCTGCTGCGTAGTCTGCCTGGACTGGATTCTACTACTTTGGGCTTTGTTATAAGGCTATGGCTCATGTATTTGCTTGGCCTTTAATTTTAAATTGGAGTATTGTTGAAATTTGTATCTTATTTGGCTTATGCCATCGTGCTGTACTTTGAGAATTGTAATGAGTTATACTTATGTTCCAAGATGGCGCTGCTATGTTATTCTGTGTGACGTTTTATTTAATTAGGGTTATCGATTAAATGAGACGTTACATCTTCAATTTTTTAAAATTGTTTATTATTTAAAAAAATTTCAATTTAATCCCTCTACTTAAACTTTTGATTCAATTAAATTCCACTATTTTTTTAAAACGATCAAATTTTGTTCTCTCCAATTTAAAATTAAATTAGTAATTAAATTTAATTAAAACTTATATATATATATATATATATATATATATATATATATATTTTAAAAAAAAAACAATTTATATATAAAATTTCTCCATTTAAATGTAAAAAATTTGAATATAGTGAAATATAGTCACGATTTTAAAGATACACAAGAGGGTTACCAAATAACTATGAAATTAAAAACTTAATGAGAAATGAGATTGACTCTCTTGGAGATATCTATTTCCTTATTTTTTCCTTATATATATATATATATATATATATATATATATATATATATATATTTCACTATAAAAAGTTGATTAATTAAAACCTTATATAAACAATTTTAATTAAATGTACGAAAACAACACTGTATGAACTTCTAAAAGCAAACAAACTGCTATCTGTGAATGAATTAATCAGGGAGAGTTATGTTATGCCCGTGTATAATAAATTTACACTATTCTTTTTTATCCTTGATCGAACATGATTTTTTTTTATCTATTTTTTCCACTTTATACCTCTCGTTTGGATGTGTATCAAGGTCATTTTTTTTTTCATAAAGAAATTATCCTATATTAAATAAAAAACTATTAGCACGTGTGGTGGTGCGTGTGGCACATGTTTGCCTTTTCAAAATAAAAGTTTGTATTCCAAATCTATGAAAAACACGATTAAAAATAAAAACCGATACAGTTTCTATCAACAAAAATGAATAAATATTTTATATTAAATGACTTAAAAATATACGGACCTTTCTTTCATGAATTGACAGTCACTTTGATTTGTACTAATTTTTTTGGTGTTTCATTTTTATAGTTGTTGCTTTAACAAATGATCTTGCTTTAGTCGTTGCCTTTGGCAAAATATAGAACATTTTTTCCCTCTTTCCCTATTGAGAGCAGCAAAAGCAAAAGTTTGGTCCTGTATTTTTTTCTACTTTATTGACATTAGAGTCAATATATTTTCATCTTGAAATCATGCATGTTAGGAACTTAGTCTAATGGGATAATAATTCATGTGACCAACCTAAAAAGCAGTACCGAAAAAGCAACTAGAGATGGTGAAAGTTGAGTATGTTCTCATTCTTGCTCAGTAAAATCTAAAATTAGTCTCACAAGATATAATAATGACAGAATAGAATTTGTATTTGAATTTCTAAAAGTATTGCTATTTTTATTTCTTATGTGGGATAATTATATAATCAAAGAATAAAAAATATATTATATTTTTAAAATCATTTAATTACTATTTGAACGATGTGATAGGTTTATTAATTTTTATAATAACTACATACATTGAAAATATTTTTTCATGTACTACCAACCAATGGTGGACTTTCATAGGCACTAAGGAGCCATTCTCCCCAATTTTTTTTTATATTTATATAATTTTAAATATATTTTTCAAAAAATTAATATTTGTAATATATTTCATGTATTTGATATTGTAATAAATTTGTATACATCTATATTTATATAAGAAGAAGTTTTATTTTGAGTTATTCATATTTAATTTTTAATTGTATATTTTAAATGTTTTTAAATAAAAGTAATTATTTTATTAATATTATCTATTAAATGATTATTTGTGTAATTTAACTATTTTTTATTTGATTATTTTTTTGAACTTATTCATTATAAATTATAATTAATGATAAATTAGAATTAATTATATTAAATTATAAAAAATATTTATATTTAATTTTATAATTATAATAATAACAATAACAATAACTATATATATATATATATATATATATATATATTTTTTATTATCATGAAAAAATAAATACAATGTTTTTACTAGTTTATATAAAATTTTTGAGATTATTTTTTTGATTTTTATTTTCGCTCAAAAATATCAAGTTTGTACCTTAGTTTTATTTGTCTCGATTTGGTTTCGATTTTTGAAAAAATTATATAACTTTGTCATTTTGGTTAAATTTTTTGAATTGAATTTTTCATCAAAATTGAAGTTGTGAATAAGGATAGTTTGATCTATTGGTGTAATTGACATAGTCCTAATATTAATTTTGATGAAAAATATTTCTTTCGCTTCAAAAAATTTAACGAGAAGAATCAAAGTACATCAATATTTAAAAATTCGGGACAAAATTGAGACTTAAAAAAACTAAATGAGAAACTTGACATTTTTTAACTAAAAAATGGATCAAAAGAGTAATTCAACCAAAATTTTGACATCCTAAATAATTGGCTGAAGATCCGTCACTACTACCAACATAACAACTTTTGCACCAATAGTGTATTTTATTGAACCATAATTAAAATGTTTCCTTTTTCATGTATCTTATCGAACACTTGACATTTTTTTCAATGATTTTTTAAGCATTTATAATGACACTACTAAAATTTCTTTAAATGTTATTCTTAATTTTTTTTAAATATTTACAAATTTTTTTATAAAAAATAATTTACAAAATATAGTAACCATTTTTTTTTGTAAAATATTTTTGTACAAAATATTTTTCAAAAAAAAAAATAAAAAAATGTGAATTTTATAATTTTATAAGAAATAATTATCCATTTAAAAGTCCTAAAAAAACAAAACAAAAAGAAAATCCTTTTTTACAATATTTTATAACAAATTTGTAAAAGAATTCATAGAATATAAAAAAAATATTTCAATTTGTATTTTTTCCTTTTCATTTATTAATAAAATTAATCTTTTAAATCTTAAAAATATTTAACTTGAGTTTTTCTTTATATGTTTATGTGAAGTAAAGTTAAAATGCGAAAAACATACATTTTTCATTTATAATTAAATGTAAGCCCATGTCCGTGAATACATCCTAATTAAATTCTATTTTAGGCTTATCTTTTTACATCCTTTTTAAAGAAAAATTATATTGGGAGTTAATAAAAGATGATTGTGTAATGTAAATAAAAAAAATTTAGCGGCATCTTTCGAAATTTTGAATTCCTTTTAATTTTAACCAAACAAATAATATTATATTAATAGATAATAATATAATGTTATTAAATTAATATATAAAATAAAATTATATTTATTAAAAACAAAGTTAAATATATAAAAATATATATAAAAGTAATTGTTAATAAAAAAAATTATAAAAATAATATTAATTTTTTAAAATTTAATAAATAATTATATTTTAAAAGATAAAATTGATATTTTAAAATATGGATACAAAATATAAAATTTATTTATATATTGTTATAGATTTACTTAATTAAAACAATGTCATTTGGGACACTCGTCTAATTTTTTAAAAAAAATTATTTTTATACATTATAAATATATGATATGATGGCAGAAAAAAATCACAATCATCATCGTTTGTGTTAATTTTTTAATATTCACTCTATTTTATGACTATTTTAAATTTGGGTTAAATCAAAATTTATTCAAAATCATAAATTAGAAAAACAATGAACCAATTAATTTTCATTAAGTAGTTGAAAATAAATTCATTTACAATTTAAAATTATCCATTATTGTAAGACTCATAAAATAAAATATTATGTATCCGTATAATTTTAAGTGTTACAAAAGTCATACAAATATTTTATTCATTTGGTTATTATGATATAGTCAAATGTTTAAATTTTTTAGAGTTAAATAATTATATATATATATATATATATATATATAATAATAAATATACATCAATATAATAATCTCAAATCATTTATTGATGAACTGATAAGAAATAATAAATTATATAATCTCAAGATTTTTTCTAATTCTAATCATTACATGTACAATAGTTTTCATCCACTAAATATAACAGTTATAGTCTTAACTTTTAGTTTATTTATTATAATATGGTTCAATATCAATACACTTACTTAATATACAAAGTATTAAAGTAATGTATATGTTTAATGTAATTAAATGCCTCGAGGTGCATTTGTTTCGATTGAACAATATATATGACTCACACACACAGATTCCTTAAATTGTATAAGCCTCCATAGCCTTTGATTATTACAATATGAACATATACAATCAATTTACATACAAAAGTGTTAAAAAATATATTTAATGCAATTAAATACCCAAAATGCGCCCACGTTATTTTTTGTAATTTTTTTACCAGTCTACTCTGTAGTATATCACATCTCACGTATACACTAATGACAAACAAAAAAAAAACATTGATTAAACTATAACTATATAAAGACATGTTTCACAAATAAAATTAACATCTAAAACAATTTGTGACCAATACATGCTAACGTGTTCAATACGTCACAACAAAAAAGGTAACCATAACAAGATTATGATAAAACCTACCTTAACAAGGAAATAACTTGTTTTGAAGAGACCATGCACGATATTATGATAAAATTTAGAGAAGCAATAAGAAAACATTTATAACAATAATGCGACATATGACAGAACGAGAACAACATAAATAAGACAATGTTGTGAGAAGAAGAGAAAAATAATTACGGTGCGAAGAAAAGGTGAAAAGAACGACACAATAAAATTGCATAAAAAAACAAGTGTGAAGTTTTAATTAAATATAATGATAATTTTGTTAAAAATATCTAAGTGTTACTCAAAGTCCCATATTAGATACAAAAGAAAAAATTAGACATTATAAAAATAAAAATTCATAACAACATTATCTTCAAGTTTTGGTGTCTAGTGTCTTATATGTATAAAACTAATGTCGTATAACTATACGTAATCATAGTTCTCGGTATCAATAATCCTTTAACCCATATATAACCCAACATCTTTTTCATAAAACTATTATTCCAAATATCTTAATGATAATAAATATGAAATAATTGTTGTATTACGAGGCACGAAAAAACTGTGTATCTTGTGACTGAAACAGCACTCACATTGTTTACGTATATAGAGTGCAAAGAAAGGCGTTTCTGGTTAAAAGGTGCACTAATGTATCGTATCGTAGCTTGGTTAGAGCTTAATGATAGTGGAAAGTGTTGAAGACGGAACAAAGTGGGCAACAAGAAGTTTAAGGAAAGGAAAATAGGTGGTGAAAGTTGATTCACCGAAACGGAAAAGCATTAAAGTTTGAAGGTAAAGAGCATAGAAATATTGAGTGGGACCCAATTGAAATGTTACATATTGTAGGAGGCATTGTGTTAGCTAGGTAGTGATGTAGTGCATTTAGGAAGACAACAAAATCCTTTGATACGTACGCCTACAGTATTCCTTTTTTATCAACCCACTCTCCTCCAAAACCGCGTTCTCCCTGCCCTCTGTTTCCGTTTTATTTTTTTTAAATCTTAATATTCTTCATATGCTTTCTTTCCATCAAATCAATCAAACTCACTTTTCCATTTAGTTTATCAAACTTCTCGTACACGTTCTCTCATAAATTAACAGTAAGTTTTTTTTTAGATTTTTGAAAAATTGAAAAGAAAAAATACACTAATGTCATGATTCATTGAATGATCCTCCGGTTCTACAGTACAGTGACCTTTTGATTATGTATTTTGGACGGTTAATTGAAGTGTGGGATAACAGTATTGGCCTTAACTTTTAAGCTTGAAATGAGATATTTCAAAATGTTAATGTTTAAGTGAGGTGTACAATTTGTAAAATTGGGTAAGATAGGTAACTATGTTGACAAAAAATCATTTGTAAGATATGTATCGACTCATTTACCCATTCCTAACGATTGAGTGTACATTGATTAATTATATAACAAAAATTAAGGACATGATTATTTATTTTTCCTTCAAGTTATGTATCTGAAAAAAAAACATCGTGTATAAATGATTTCGGCAAATAAAATAACTATTATGTGATTTAATTACCATGTAATATTATTCTAGTATTGCTATACGTTTTGCTTCTTTTTTTTCTTCCTCTTTTTGCGTTTAATTTTAAATATTGTACGTTACTATATGTTTTTTTTTAAATAAATTGGGACACAAGATATAGTATCCGATTTTAATTTAGCACATATATTTTAAAAAGGAAGTTAAGATTCTATTTTATCCTAGCTATAGAAATTATATATTTTTATTATTTAGTTATTTATTTATGAAAATATCATTATTTATCAAAATTGTTTCTTATTATTCCATTTGAAATGTTTTTTGTTCTTATTTTTTCTTGTACTTGATTTTTTTAGGGTAAATTATTTTTATGTATAATTACTCATTTGGTATTCCAATTTTTTGATTAAATTCAATTTGATCTCCATATTTTTGGTTTGTTTAGTTTAGTATCCAAATATTTAAAATGATTCAATTTGGTCATCTTCGTTAAGTTAGAGTTAACACCATGTCCGTAAGGGACATGTGTTGAGCCGTGAAATTTTTAATTTTTTTTTAATTTTTTTTAATTTTTTTAAAACTTTTTTCAAATTTTTAATTTTTTTTTCCAAAAAATTTTAAAACTGCCATGTGTCAGTTTATTGACTTACAATGATGACATGTGACAATGATAATAATTATTTTCAATTTAGTCCTCTATTTAAATTTTTGGTTCAATTTAATACCTCAATTCTTTCAAACTATCTAATTTTGTCCTTTCCAATTTGAGACCAAATTAGTAACTAAGTTTAATTATAATTTATATATACATGTTAAAGTAATTGTTTTGAATTTATACATCAAATTACTACACCTAAATATTCAAATTATTATATTTTTTACAAGTATACAAAATTTCAGGTGTAAAAAATTACAAAGGTAAAAAATGTAAAAAATAAAATAATTTAAATATTTAGGTGAAATGATTTGATGTATATATTAATAAAAGTTATTGTAACATGTATATATAAGTTGTAATTAAGCTTATTTACTAATTTGGTCTTAAATTAGAGAGGACAAAATTGGATGTTTTAAAGCATCGGAGTACTAAATTGAACCAAAAATTTAAATAGAGGACTAAATTGAAAACAACTATTACCACTGTCACGTGGTATGACGGTAAACTGACATGTAACAGTTTATAAATTTTACAAAAAAAAATAATAATAAATAAAATAAAAAATTATATGGCTTGACGTGTCTTGTAGGGACACACGGTGGAGATGACCAAATTGAATCTTTTTACATAATTGAGGTACTAAATTGAACAAACCAAAAAGTATGAGGACCAAATTGAACTTAACCAAAAAATTGGAGTACCAAATCAGTAATTATACCTTATTTTTATTAAAAGTGAGTATAATACATTGTTCATTTAATAAATTTTATGAAATGAAAATGGAAAACATGTTGGAGTAATTATTTATGATTTTGTTCTCAAGGTTGGCTCACAACTGGTTGGGTTAAAAATGAATGAGATCAATCTTGTTTACTTTATGGCGTGTAAGAAATTGTGAAACTCAACTCAACTCATCACGGATTGGTAAATTAAATGTGTTAACTCACTAACTTATCTAAAAGTAAAAAAATGAAATGAAAAATTGTCATTTTTTAGTTAAATTTAGAAGCTTATAATGAAAAGTAAGTGATCGTGTGTAAACAATAAAGAAAGAGGGAAGAGCGGAGGAGTGCGAAGCAATGTTAGATAAGCGCGAAAGGAATGCACAGGAATACGAAAGAACATGGAGGTGCACACAGGAGCAGCAGAGGACCAAATCAAAGGTGATTGGACCTAATGGAAAGAAGATCAAACAACCACCGGTCCAACAATGGTGGTCAAGAATCACAGACAGAATATTGCTTGTCATATTAACATAGCAGTGAATGTGGGAGTGATAGAGAAATCTGTAATGTGAAAGGGGCAAAGAAATTAGGATTTTTTCAGTTTTGAAAGATAATCTTTTTAAAATATAAGTGGATTGCAGGTTAGCTCACTGTAACCTGCTCAATCTCGTTTAAGTATTGAATTAAATGAACCTAATTCATTTTGACTTATAGTTGACATATCTAATTGTCATTAATTAAAATCATTTCATCAGTGTATATGTAACACTGGATTCTATTATTAAAAAGATTTTTGACAAAAAATTAGGCATTATTTAACATAATATTAGTTTATTTCATTGTATAAAACAAAAAAGCATAATAATAATAATAATTTATTGTTACTATTTATAAATAGTGAATTATAATAGTATTATTTTCATTTTCTATTTTCTAACCATACTGCTTTTATTTATTAAAATGATATACATGACTTATGGAGCTATGTTGGTATAACGACCAATAATAGTGTCTGGGTAAGACAAACGTTTGTATATCCATTCCCACATGATTGCTAGTGACAAAATTGATGAATTTGATAAACAATGGTCTTAAAAGTTCAATTCATCCTTACTTATTTCATAGAAATTCATATATAGTTTATTTATAAACATTGTTTTATGGATGATTATTCGCTTCGTACAAAAACACAATATTATCTCGTTCTATAGTACAATAAATTTAATTTATATTTAAAAATATCAATAATAATAGTTCAATTGGTAATTGTATTTAATTATACTATTTATAATCGGCTTCATTGCTTTTGAACTGATAATAACTTATGATGGTAATGGCCCAATGCATCAACTTTACAATGGTAAGAAAATTATTAATAAAGAAATAATTAAATAAAAATGTAACACAAATTTCATATTTATTAAAACCAATCTATTTGCTTGATATAGTAATATTTTAAAAATAATTATACAATTCTGTGCAATAGATAATTATTTTATATTTATAGTGTTAAAAATATAAATAACTAATAATCACAAATGTAAAAGAAACTTATTAATAAATTATACTTAATTTAGCTCACCTTAAGTTTATCTCATTCATCACCACTATCTGCAGATGTTGTGAAATATAACTATTCTTTGACGATTCCTTTGTCTCCAACATTTTATAGGATTTTATGATTTTACTAAGGTTAACATTTTTGCACTATTTCTAAGTTTACAAATTTGAATCATGTTTCTTAAACTTGTGTCTTTTTCCTATTAGGGATTGAAATATTCCTCACAATCTTAATATATAAATCATTTACCTAAAAAAATGCATGTACAACATTGTGATCCAGCAAGCCTTGGGCTAGTTGGTAGTTAGGAGAAGATGGATGCAAAATGAAATGACCAAGGGAACTTATTTCATGGGTTGGTTTTCATCCGATGTTTTCTCATTTTCTTTTCCTCTTTCACTATTGTTTTCAAACAGCTGAAATTTTCATTATCCTCAGTTTTCTCTTTGTTTACTTCTCTAAATCAATGCAGCAAAAACATCAATGACTCGACTCCAAAATATATGAAAAGAAGATACGACAGATACACTTTACTAAAATAAATAATTGGAGTTACATCTTTTAGATTTGGTAATTAGTTTTTTTTTTTAAATTTTGTTTGACATTAACATCTGAAAGATTAAATTTAGATATTTATCAGCATTCATAGACAGATATCAAAATCAAACATTTTCAGAAGATTCACTTATATTCATCACAAAGCATTCTTATATTGACAGAAATTATGTTGATTACACGATGACAATGGTGCTCCATATTTTACCATACTATATTATCTGTATTCATACATAACATTAAATATTCACATTAAACTCTGACATTTAACACGGCATTATGTGCATTTTCCTCATAACTTACAGAATAAAGAAAGCATGTAAATCCCACTCCACCTTATAAATACCCATCCCTCTTGTCTTGTTCCTCTGCTTCCTTGTTAGCAGCTTGAACAGATTTGAACCAAAGAAAAGCCTGAATTAAACATTAGGAGTTCATAAATTGGCAAGAACCAACATTTTACTTTTACACATAATTTAGAAAAAAACTCAAAAAAATCAATTAATTTTAATTAAAATTCTGAATCTGAACATTGAGGAGAGTGATTAATTCTTACCGAAGAGGGAATGCCAGTGAAGACAAAAAACCCAAGCAAGGGAGCATAAAACACACTGTCCGAGGTTAATGCTCCAAACACCGGTCTTTGGTTCACATATTCAAAGATGGAACCAATCTGTTGTAGAAAAGAGATACACTATCAAGAAACAAATCAAAAGAAAAACATTATTAATATTAATAGTGGTAAGAAGTTGGTTAATTACAGCAGCAATTGCTGTGATGGCAGAGGCAAGTAAATACGCGTAGAATGGGATTTCAAATCCTTGCTCCGAAGTGTTGTTTTTGGCCTCATCTCGGGCCCATGGTGGTGGTTCATCGGAATCTGGTTTGGCCCATGAAGGGATTTTTTCCTCCGACTTGCTTGATTCGGCGGAGCCTTGGGTCACCGCCACCACAACTAACGGTGTTTTCCTCTTCCTATGAGGGTAATGGCGAACTCCAAGAAATGTTGTAGGTTGTGATACATGTTGATTTTGGATAGTTCCGGCACAGGACAGTGTTAAGAAGCTGCCACCGCAACTGGTCGCCATGATATTTTTTCTAATGCACTAATTGGGAGTTGAGGTACTGCCAGTGGAATCTTATCCTATGTTTGGGCCTGAGGTAGTGTGATAGGCTTTAATGGGCCTGAGGTAGGTTGATGGGCTTTAATAGACCTCCTTGAGCGAAAAAATTTGGTGGACCCGGGAAAAAAAGTGAAATAATTTGAAAATCAAATTCCCACGCAAAAGTGACCGCGCCCGCCCATAGTTTGAGAATTGGAAATTTAAAGTGTTTATTAAGAAGATATGTTTCTCATTCAACCAGTCACTATTTCAGCATCATCCTTCTTTGCTTTAGCTTTCTAGGTTTCTCTCTGTGTCGATGGCGGGAAAAGGAGGGAAGGGGCTCGTGGCTGGAAAAACCACCGCAGCGAACAAGGACAAAGACAAGGATAAGAAAAGGCCTGTCTCTCGTTCATCCCGTGCTGGGATCCAGGTAACCCATTTTCCCTGTTCCTCAGATTTTGTTTTTTCTCTCCAGAATTGTCTTAGTTTTCAATCTTTACAACTTAATTTGACTAGATTTCACGAGCCACATGTTTGGTGTATGTTGGATCTGATTTGTGTTCTTGTGACTGTCGTGAAAGTTTTGTTTCCCACGTCCTGTTCTAATCTTAACCACAAAGCAATGACCTTTTGTTGTTTTATTTTAATTCTGGATTAGTGATGGAAATTCCTTCAGAACAGCACCAGATGATGCAAATCACGTTTTTTCAGAGTAATAATTATTTTGTTTTGTATTTGTCAATTTCACGAGGAAAAAAAAACATTGTTTTCTTTGTTCATGGGATGCCTACGAGTATAAGAAAGTCTCAAACTTGAGCCTTGAAAAAGGATTCACCCTTTAAATCCCTGACTTGACCAGAATTTTATCACGATCTGAAAGAAAGCTTGAGTTTTCGTTATTTTCGTCAAATTATCGTTTTTGGGAACAGTTGAAATGTTTGTGAATTGTTGGAATTTTTTGGTGTAGAATGCCTACAGTTAAGATTAAATCAAAGATCTGTGATAAACTACTGGGTCTTCGTGATACGGTTTGATGCATGGATTGAATTGTTTTGATTTTTTTTTTTGTGTGGCTGTAGTTTCCAGTGGGGCGTATCCACAGGCAGTTGAAGCAAAGGGTGCAAGCCAATGGACGGGTGGGGGCAACTGCTGCAGTATACTTGGCATCAATTCTGGAATATCTGACTGCTGAGGTTCTGGAGTTGGCTGGGAATGCAAGCAAGGATCTGAAGGTGAAGAGGATCACACCCAGACACTTGCAGCTGGCTATCAGGGGAGATGAGGAACTTGACACCCTCATCAAAGGGACCATTGCTGGTGGTGGTGTAATCCCTCACATCCACAAGTCCTTGATCAACAAAGCAGCCAAAGAATGAGACTCAATTGTTTCTTTACTTTTCCTTTAATCTTTCTCTTTATTTACCATCTGGATGTGTGTTAGTTAGGTACTAGATTTTCTTTTCTGTTTCTTAAGGACAAGATGTTAATGTTAGAGTGTAAATGATCATTCTATCTGTCTTTAACTTGGTTGATGTGCTACTCCTGGAATTGTAATGCTGTTGGATTTAATGAGTTCTTTGTTTTAGCTTTAGCAACTGATTTGTTTTTCTGATTGCTCATATAACTCACTGGATATTTGCTTGTTATATTTTCATAGACCTATCTGAGAATCTTTCCCAAATGAGTGATATGTTTTCTTGATTGTTTGATTTTCAGTCAGTGTAGATCTGTGTGGATGTGACTAATTTTTGTTATGGATTCTTGAGTTTTAGATTTGGTTATATTACACCCTTACTCTATCATCGTGATAATAAACTTGAAAATTACAACTTTTGTTTCTGTGTAAATGGACTCTGGAGCTCCTAGATCTATTTTGGTTCTTATTTGTACTTTTTTTTGTATGACTGAAGTATGTGAGGGATCATACATGTGCTATCTTTGTCGCTTCCATCTTGAACAAAAAAGAAAGAATTATAAATATTTTAATGGTTCTTGTTATTGGGGGCATTGTGTCTAAGCAAAATATGGGACAAACGAAGTATTTACTTTGGTTCGATAGAAATTGGGAAAAGAGAAACGGAAGAAATAAACATATTCATTATTTTGTGTAACAGATAAACAGATAGAGCAAAGAAAATAATAGCAGAGAAGTGCACAATAAAATTTCCTTTGGCAAGAAGGAGAAACGACATTTTACGTAAGTATAATTATAAGTTGTAATTTTATTATTTCTCCATCCGTGAATATATACGCCTCTTTTTTTTCTCTTGTATTTTTAGTTCAAATACTTCAAAAAACAACATATGCCGTCAATAACAAAGAAAACCCTAAATCCAAATTTTTGAACCTTCACACACTTTTAATTAAATCAAATTCAACGAAAACAAAAAAATATCTGATTATTATTACAATGTCTCTCCATCCATCAAAAGCTCCAAATTTTCTACATAAACAAACAAAATACATACGACCTACCAACACTGTCAACGTAGCTACCAACAACTCTACAACCACACAAACGAAAACATTCAACACCCACACCAGCACTGACTTCAACTTTTTCCTTCAAACGTTCAACACCCACAGTTTTAGAAACCAAAATTTCTTTTTAAAAAATTAGACGTCTCAACATTGAAAGAGTCATGTCTTCTTCAAACCATTTTCATCCACTATACAATCTTGTTCGACACATCAGCGAAACAAATGCTTAACGTTGTAAGCTCACAATGATGTAGTTCATGCATTAATAAAATATGAAGATGAGAAGAAATTTTTTCACAAGGAAGAATTCCAATTCCACATCAAAATTTGAGGTAAAAAATATATTTTACCCACTTTTATCTATAACTATCATTGGTCTTAATAGTTCTACATATACCATACAACATTTCAGAAAGTATTTACTCAATTCACGATCTTCACATTTAGTTATCATCATTCAAATTCTTACTTTTGTACTTAATTATCGAAAATTTTTATGGAAGTGTATCTTCTCCCTGATCTCACAAAAAGCTCAGCCCATGGTTCTCAACAATAACAACCCTATACCCAAATAACATTTACTCCACTTCCAAGACGATTTCCAGCATATATATATATATATATATATATAATCTGGATAAAAAAATTGGGGGGAATGGGTACGGCTTGAAAGTGATTAAAAAAGAGTGCAATTGGGACCGGTTTGGTTTGAAAGGACAACAATTTGGGAACTTTATTGAAATTGAAATGACCAATTTTAAAACAAAAGGTACCAGACAGTGATATATATA
>Ga0214542_1001303_pt1 | contig 50799 bp, 28 predicted proteins | sample CNSS1metaG_FD_160096 | JGI IMG/M metagenome (GOLD analysis project Ga0214542, IMG submission 160096) | Root nodule microbial communities from cowpea collected in UCLA plant growth center, Los Angeles, California, USA - CNSS1 | ecosystem: Host-associated > Plants > Roots > Nodule | place: USA... | reverse complement strand
CTGATAGGTTATATTTTTTCATATATGGTTTATAGTCATGGTCATGGCATAGTTATGGTCATTGAGAGATTGTGGTTCTATATGGTTATATGACATTAGTCTTACACATATAAGACCTTAGACACCAGGACTATTCCCAACAGAAATATAATAGAAAAAAACATTCGTGTGTCTTCACCCAATACCTTAAATAATTTTTGAAATAGCCAGTTCATAACGTAGCCTTGAAACCATGTGGTGAGATCAGCTACTTGAACTAAGACTGGAGGTGGAAAGCACTCGGTTGTGGTGGTTCAGTAATTGAATGAAATCTTGGCATTACTTGGTAAATAAGAAAACATGCTAATCTTTAAATGTGTGGAATATTATTCATCGCCAGAAGTCAGTCCTTTAAATGTAATATCTGTATCTTGAAGGATTGTTTCTTGATTCTCAGCTGAGAGATGCCATGAGTTATGCCTGGGAAAAAAAGATTCATCTGAGAGTAACACAGGATATTACTGTTTGAACAAATCCCTCTTTTATATCTTTCTAATTGTCTTTATATGATTTTATATCTTTTACTTTTTTTTCCCTTTTTCACTGAAGTGTGGTGGGAATGGGAATGATTGGTATTGCAGATATCTTTTACTTAAATGTTCACAGAAATTGTTTGGTAATTTTTTATTTGCATGGAGACAGAAGCTATGCTATGTTGCACTTGATTATGAAGCTGAGCTATTAAAGGATACAAACGCATCATATGAGGCTGCAGGAGAAGGATGGTTTACCCTCTCAAAAGAGAGGTTTCAGACAGCAGAGGTCTTATTCAAGCCTCATTTTGCTGGAGTGTAAGTTTTTCTATTTATTGCCATACAGCTATGACAGATTAATCACGCATATTTACTTCAATCATTGTGATATCATATCATCGTCTATTGGGATGGATTGTTTGCAAAAGTGCATTTAACTTGAAAATAAATAAAATTCTTTTCCTTTTTTTACTCCTACCCCCAACAAACTTAGGGTTCCCCATTTGCATTATATAGGTTAATTTGTCAATAATAATAATAACATTAATAATTAAACTATCCTTTTTAACAGGTAGACTCAAAAGCACAAGAATCAGGAGGAAGTTTTGTTAAAATGAAAATGATTGGCATGACTTTGTAAAGTCTTTATTTGATACCTCTTCTTATGGACGGGCTTTGCCTATTTGTTTTATTTTCCCAACTATTAATCAGATTTCAATTAATGGCTATTTTGATTGAGTAAAAATATTTTTTTTCTTAGGTTGATGTTACCGATTTCTGTCATCTTTAAAGCATGCACTAAATTGCATCTTCTACCAGCTTTTGCGGGATGAAATTGAAATCGTGTATTTAGGCTAAGTTAAATTCCATTCTGTTTACTTTCATACTCGAACTGCTTTAACCTTTTCAAGTTGCATTTCATAAGGGCTGTCTAATTTAAGATGAATGGGGTAAATTTCTCCTAGTTGATCCATGGTAAACTCATGAGAATAAATCACAATTTGATACTTAATTGGTATGATAGAAAATGAATGAAGAATGACCATAAGATATCAAGAAATCTTATGTAATTTGAGAAAAAGGAAAAAAAATTTGTCTAGCAATAATCCAAAAAGTGAAGGTAACATAGAAGATATTCAAGAGAAGACTAGGAGGAAAAATATAATACATCTATTTTTTGTCAGGCCAGTAGATGTGCAACTCAGAAATCTTTGTCTAAAGTTTGAGGGGACCAGTTGGCATTGTGTGTTAGACTTGGAAGATTTTGTAACCAAATGATATGCAAATCTAACTACACTGCATGTCATGTTATGGGACATAATATGTGTTACAACTTAGAATATAGATTCTTTCTTTTTGTTAGTTGAGTTCTATATATTTCCTGAAGCTTATGTTGTTCTCACTTGTTGGTTTAGGCAAGCCATGGGTCTGCACCAAGCAATAGCTCTTTGTGTGAAACATTGCCATTTTGCAGATTTACCAGGTGACAATGATTGGTACAAGACTATAGTTTTATCAGGGGGCACTGCATGCCTACCTGGTTTGGCTGGTAAATGATTTTTGTTTTCTTTCTATTGGAACATCTTATTTGCATGAAATGGATCTAAACACCTCTTCTGGTGTATGACATTCTTCTAACTATGCTACTTTTGAAACCATTTTGGTACAGAGAGGGTAGAGAAGGAACTCCATACCTTACTTCCTCCCTACATGTTCAATGGAATTAGAGTCATACCTCCTCCATATGGTGCTGATACGCCATGGTTTGGAGCTAAGATTATTGGCAATGTGAGTTATGTACTACCTGAGATAAACATACAAATTTGGTTTACTTGATAGCAGAGATATTTTAGTTTATAATCAATGTGGTAAATAAAGAGGTCTTTGATTCAAGGCTAACTGTGTCTGAATTGTGTACAGTTGAGCACCTTTCCTGGTCATTGGTGTGTTACAAAAAAGCAGTTCCGTCAGAAGCCTAGACTCAGCCTCATATGGTGATTATCTTGATATATAATTTATTTTATCAATTATTCCCTCTAAGAACAGAAGATCAGAATTCTAGCAACTGCTCTAGCATGTACAAATACTATGTTTTCCTCGTTGATAAGAAGCCTTTAATTAATATTTAGCCTGTTAAGAATAATGTAATAAGGTTGATGGCTACACTGCAAGTGTCAAGAAACTGTTGTAGTTGAAGAGCAAAACCACAACATGAGAGTTTTGCTGTAAGTTGAAAAAATGCTGCAAGATTGGAATGTATTTCTGGATCTCCCTCTCACGTTTATTGTTGAAGTGAGATGTACCCTTTAAGAATGACATAAATTTCTGAGATGAATTGCTCCTCAACTTGCAATTTCTCTGAGTTTGATTATTTTATCTGTTTCGGTCTATAATCATGGCGACTTTTTATGCACCGAAAACATTCTATGCACAAAAAATAAGGATAATTTAAGAGAAACTATTAAATATGCAGTTCTTTATTAATACATGTTTTATATGCAATGAAATGAACACTTAAACCAATATTAGAATTTTTCATATTTTGTAAGATTTTTTAAATTTGTTAAAAAGATTTATAAGAAAAGATATTTTTTATTATTTTCCTATGAATTTTAATTAACAGATAATTTTTTCGTAAATAATTATTTTTTATAAATTTATAAAATTTGGAAGTATCTTTTATAAAATTTGTGTAAAATATTTTCTAAAATAATTGGTAGTAAATTTTTATAAATTATCATTCATAACATAAGTATTTTAAATTAAAAACTAAAAAAAAATTGGTAAAAAAATATGTGTTTTTATGTAATAAACAAAGCAAAAATAGATGATAAACCGGTAGAAGATGGAAAATTGTTTATCAGAAATTATGTAACGTTCAAATAAATATTTCAGAACTTTCTTTAAATTCCGGTTTAAAATTCAATGGTTAAACTCTAGATCAATTATATTACAAGAGTCAAAGTTTTAAATTACTTTCATTGCAGTTTAATATTTAGGGGTTCATAATTTCAGAATAGAAATGTATAAATTTATCTTGTATGACTTACCGTAAGTCATGTCAGATTACCAGATAATCTATTTTAATAAATTATTATAGTAGTTATATAATATACAAAATAAGATTAAAAACTTGATATCATAATTTACACAAAAAAAGTTATTTGTGATTAAATCAAATTTCACTACCTATTACACTATCAATAATTGAATGATAATTTATAATCTTGTTTATGTCAATTTTTGACAAAATAGAAGAATAATAAAAAGAAAATTAAACAATTCATTTTAAATAAACACTAACGAACACATATATGTATATATGTATTTTTAAATATGAATGATAATATGATAATATTGTAATAAGTACACATATATGTGTATGTATTTTAGATATGAATGATAATATGATAATATTGTAATAGGTTATCATAGTGTAATATTATTAAATTAGTGAAATGATTAAAGAAATTAATTGTTGATGAATAAAAAAAAAGGATAAACAGTTTTATAAAAATTAGATAAAAATAAACGTTAATTTTAAAAAAATTAATAAATAATTATATTATATAGTAAAATTGATATTATGAAATGTAGATAAAAAAGAGATAATTTTTTTATATATTGTTATAGATAAATAAAAAAAAATCAACATAACGTCAAACTTATCTACATAAATAAGATATTAAACAATTTTTGGTCAATATAAATCTTATATTCATATTCAATCTAAAATAGTTTATTCTTTATATAAAAAACAATTCAATTCAAAGTTATCAAACACTGAATTAGAATAGCAAGAGAGGAACAAACAGCAACCCTGCTATGAAAAGCAACAAATTGCAAACAAGGCTTGTTTTTTTACAGATCTTTGAGCAAGAAGTTATTTGAAGCATTTCAATCAAATGAAATCAAAACACATGATTATGCAGCAAGAAGATAAATCACTAGGCATAAGTAATTTTTTTCAATATAATACAATCCTCAAACTACAGGCACATGGACAATTCTTTTGGCTCAAAAAGCACTTCAAACACAGCATACAAAAAATGGTAATGCACGAATATATATAGTGCAAGAACAAAGAATGAAAGTTGGTATAGAAATATATCAGAATAAGAAGATTAAGAAACAGGTTGTGAGCAAAAGAAACAGAGATGGACAGTGAAGAAATTGGTTTGAAGTGTCATCTGCTGAAACTGATGGTGGCAATGCAGGACATTCAAGACCAAGCTTCCCTTCACGACACTCACTGGCAAAGAGGCCAGGAGGGTATTTTCCATACAGATTGATGTAACTAAACATGGTTGAGGCACACTCATTTGTGAGATCATTTATAACATCTGCATAAGGGCAAGCAAATTCTTTAAATGCCCCACAACATTCTTTGGGAGGGTATTGGGGTCCTTTGCATTTGCTTGTGATGATTGTGTAGTTTAAAAACTCAAAATTCACAGAACAACCTGCAAGTGCAAAAGGTGAAAAATGTGTCATCAGAATACTATTTTGAGGGTTTCAAACAGCATACTTTCAGTTCTTTAAAGAGTTCAAGAGATTAGTACATGAATCACTTGCTCTGTACCTTTGATGAAGTTCATATAACCTACCACTTCTCTACTTTGCATATAAACCAGTTAGAAATTTTGAATAACAAAAATCCTATGGAACTATAGAAGACAAATTACATTGCAGTAACCACCTAGTAGTAGCCATTGTTGTTTATCAGTTATCCAAAAAGAATGCACCTAGTTTCTTTAATCTCAAAATGAAAATGATACTAACAGAAGATCTATAATAATAAAGACAAAATAAGCAGACCACCATAAATATATCACATAGAAGGATTTGACACTATCAAACAATTATAAGTCAATATAGATATGACTTTTTTTTTTAAGACAATTATGGTAAAAGATGTCAAATTTAACAGAAATAACACTTTGAAAATTGGATGATAATGTAAACTGGAAACACTATTTTCCCTTAACTATCATAATTAAAGGCCTTTGACTCCAAGATGGGACTACCTTGTATCCCTACAAGTTTTAGTCTTTTGGATCAGCTATGGAACTAATTCTTTAGTTACTAAGAACTAAACTTGAATGTTTCAAAGAATACAAACAAAAAGGTAAAGTTTTAGTATTTATAAAGAACAAACAAGTAACTGAACATAAAATATAAGTTGAATCAGTTAATATGACAAGTAATATTATGCATTGTGGTTTTTCTCTTCCTTTTTCTCAGAGCTTTATTATCGGTAGATCCAACAAGAAACGAAGATACAACCACAAAAAAAAAGCCAAACCTTTTTTCGCCTGAAGGAGATTCCGACCGGCATGTGCTTGAGAATCGAAAACGTGGTCTGCAAAGAACAAGAAAAACCCCAAATGTAAATTAACACAAAAACTTGTCAGAAAACTGTTTGGTTCACCAAAACTGAGAAAATCAAACACCAAAAAACCAAAGTCCAGCTTAAAGTAAAAACATTTACCTGAAATGAAAGTGGGAGTGAGAGAAGAAACGGAGAGGGCCCAGAAGAGAAGGAGAAACGAGGAAGAAACCCAGAAGCGTTTGTGGAGAGAAAACACCATGACTGGTTCAAAACTGAGAGAAGAAAGGGTAGATCCAATTATAGAAAGGGTTGTTCTTGTGGTAGTTGTTGTTTTTGATCTTGATTTGTTTTGAAACTGAGTTATGTTTCTGACTTCAGTAACGGGTAATGAGAAGATTTTAACGCAAAGAGAGAAAAAAAAAATGAAAATTTGGTAGAAGAATTAGATAAGAAAGTTGAACTAAGAAATTTTGGTGTGGTTTGGTTCTTTAGAGTGTAATAATAAAGAAATGAAAGAGATAATGACTGACAGCACAAATACACAAATACGCGTAAACACGTTCTTCTGCAAGCTGTCTTTTTTTCAGACATCTAATGAACAACATAAATATTGAACTGTGTTTATTAATAAAGTTAGATGAAGTTGTTGTATTTATCTTATGTTTAAAGTGTCTGTCTTTGTCTAAATTTGATTTCAAAGATATAAAAAGGATTATTAATAATAATTTTTTTGAAAGAATTAGGATTCATCAATGGGTCAATTTATTTTTTTTCACTTAACTCAAATTAATTTAATTTGATTAGATTATCATGAGTTTTATTTGTAATTGATCAAAATTGACCTCATTCAAATTAATTTGCTTTTATACGAGTTAAATTATATGATTGGTATCCATAATTTTATATCTGTATTGTAAATATGTTATATTATATTTTTCTTCATGTTTTAAATTAGTTTAGATATCATGAATTATTAAAGTTTTAAATTAATTTTTGTAAAAACTATATTATTTATTTAATTAAATTGATGTTTGAAAATTATAATTTTTAGAAAAAGGAAATTGAAATTTTGGTTCAATCTGATCTAAATCAGTTTAAAAATATGTGATAGTTTCTTCAAATCTCAAGAATTGTGTTAGAGATCTATATCAACACAAATAAGATCAATTTACAGTGTAAATTTCAATTTTTAATCTTATAGAATTAAATTAAACTTTAAATCAACTTCATATCAAAGCCATTTAGAATATATTTTAATGAAGTTTGTTTAAACTATCTTATATATGTTAACTAAGTGTTTAATGTTATATTTGATTTTTTCTGTTGTCGCATGGACTAACTAGCTCATGTGATATCAATTAATAAACATAATGTAAATCTTCATTTAAAAGCCGAAGGATTATACTATATTATACATAATAACATTAGATAATGTTTCCTATATTGGTAAAAAATTAGAAGTAAAAAATATTTTGTAAGAAAGTGAAGGTTAATTTATATGTATTGTTCAAGTAGTTTTATACTGTTGATAAGTTAAAATTTTATTGTAAATATGACTCATAATAATTGTCATTTTAGATGATACTATAAAAAATTTTACACTATCTCTATATATATATATATATATATATATATATATATATATATATATAATCGTATAAATGATATACATTTAATTGACTTGCCTTAAATATTTAAATCTAAATTTAATCTTTTATTGATCAGATAAATATTTGATTATTTCAGATTCATTTTTTACTAAGTAAATTGTGTTTTAAAAATTACAATTAAAAAATAAACTAAAACCAACACTCGTTAGATTGTTTTAGAAAAAATGTTGATTTAAGATGTAAGAAGGGATAGATTATAGTGGAAAGTGATAGATAAGATGATTTGTTAACAGAGATTTGAGATATTAAAAGTAATAGCATGTTTACATCTGCGTATTTATTATGTTCACTATATTCGAGACATTGGACCACAAATCTATTCAAAATTTCAACGTCCTATAAGCTATCTAATATAGTAAGTAAATTAACTAATACTTTCTTCTTTTTTTCTTAAATCTATTTTTCATATACTCTAAACTCACAACATTTTTTTAAATTATTATGACGAATGATCTTTTGAGATTTGAGATTATATTAAGAATAAATATAATTTTAGTCTTTAACTTTAACTTGAAATTAAAATCATTGCCATCCCATATTTTGATATAATTAATCTTCAAGTTTTAAAAATAAATAAATATCTTTCTAGTTCAATTACATCAATTTCTTTTATGTATGAAACAACAGTTTAAGTTTTCGTTTAGATTAATTGAACCATTTGACATATTTTAATTCAACTATTATTTTGAAATATTGTAAAAAAGAAACATAACTTAAGATACCTATATTTATTCATTTCTAAAGTTTGTAAATCAAAATATATCAAAATTATTTCAGACAGAAATAAATTTTAATTTCACATCCAAAATTAAAAACTAAAAACATATTTAAATCCTTATATTCAAATAAACTATAAAGCAACATCTTTCGAGAAAAGAGTGTATGTTTTACAATAAAAGAAAAAATAAATAAATATAATATAGAGAGAAAGAGGTAAAACACAATGAAAATTTGCCAAAACAACGAAGATAAATTTGCCAAAGTTTGTTTCTGATCAGCACGGTACTTGTAAATTGCCTACCAATGTGTGCAATACAAATTGTCTTTGAGCTGAAGTGGTTTAGTACTACTACTTCCAAATTTGTGATAATGAATACAGTTTGAGAGCTGAACAACCCTTACATGCACCACCAACATGGAAAATAGATATCTAACATTCCAATACTGTTTCTTAAAATCGTTCCAATGTTTCTTAAAAACATTTTCAAAATCCTTTAGCTGCAACAAAAGGGGAGGGGTTTACTAAACTTTCTGCTGTATAAACCTTTTCATTTTCTTTCTATTCTCAAAACTGTCTAAAACTTAAGAGAATATATCTCGTCCATGCATAATTACACCTTTACACCTATTTATTTACTACCAAAAATTACAAAGAAGATTTGAAAGGAAATCTATATTATATATTATTATAATCCTATTTATAGAAAGAAAGTGGACTGTGTACCATCTCGATTCCTCGTGTTTCTATGTATGCTCTACCAAAACTTATTATGCTTGAAATGTGTCCTTTTTTGCCTCAGGTTTGGTTGGTCCAATCTAAGTGTGAGCTTGCACTGTGTCTTCTCTTTGATGTAAATAATATTTTGTGGTGCCTACGACCTGTGTTGCTGAACGTTTAAATGATTCAACAGAATAGTCTTCTTTGCTGCAAGAATAATCCTTGTTAAAAGCGGTTACAAAAGTGTTCTTTTGTGTTACTGTAATTTATGATGTCTTGTTTCAATTGCAAAAACAAATGAGCCAAGAAGATGTGATTGTAGCGTTATAGCTGATAAAGAAAGAAACAAAACACAACACGACAAGAACAATAGGATGGGAAAGCCGAACTAGTACTACCAAATTGAGATCTTATTCAAATTTTAGATGAAACTGGTAAGCTGTAAGCCTGTAACTACGAATTCATCAGCAGAGTTTGACAATTGCTAGCTCACTTATCTAAAGATACAGAAATCTAGTTAAAAAAACAGGGAAAATCCTTTTTTACAAGTTAATATTCATTCAGATAACATAGTTCGTTAATGTTAACTTACTCGGCACTTTGTTTTCTTCAAGTTCTCCAGCAACTCAGCAATCTCAAGCTGCTTCATCACTGTAGCATGTAGTACCTGCATTAAAAGCATAAAGTTTAACCACCATCCGATCAGATCAGCATAATCTAAAGATCTATATGACTGGGAAATATAGACCAATACCCTCTTGGTCTGTTCAAGGTCGAACTCAACGGATTTTATCCTATTCATGGAATCCATTAGCATTTTCTCCTTCTCCTGAGGCATACCATCAGGTTTGTTGCTAAGTTCCTCAAAGACTTTTTCTAGTCTCTGAAGACGTTGTATACACGGAAGAATATATTCTCTTTCAGAACCTGATTCAACAGCTGCTGAATGGTTATGAATGTTATGGTCCACGGTAATTGATGGGTGAATATTGTTCTGCGTTCTCCAAAATTCGAATGTTAAATAGTGGAGGAGTGTAACTAGTTTTTCTGTGAAAAATGTCAGTACTCTTGCCACGTATAAGATATTTATTTTCTCTACTTTTTCCTTAACAATGCCGAACCAACTGCTGTCAGAAGTACCTGAAAAAAAGCTAGTGAGTTTATTAGATAAGGACACTCTGAAATAATTGCCAATTAAATCAGTTATACCTAGCATGAACGTAGCTATTATGAGTTTGCAACTTCCACATGCAAATATGACAAGGTATATCTGCAACTTAGGTTCTGAACAGCATATAAATATAATTTTTTGAACAATCTCATGACAATACCTCTTGAATCTGTTCTACAAGAAACATTCCCTACATCATTACTTTGCACTGGCTGCTCTTGATTAAGGCGAAAATGATCACTTTCAATCACTTTCTCCACTGCTAGAGAGCTATCATCACAACTGTAGTAGCCATTGCGATCTGGTACTTTAACCTACAGAAGATGTGGCGTTAGGTATGACTAAAAACTCAAGACAAAAATACAAATATCGTGCATATAGGTAAAGACAACAATGAGGAATCTCAGATAAATCAGATTCAAAGGTTCCAGTTCCAGACTGTACTTCTTCGCGAACTGGGGCTAAATAAGGATAGGGACAGCTCCTGTATCTGTTGGGAGAGGAGTATTCATTCATATCAGACCCCGATTCAGCTGTTGATGTATCACTGCACCGTTCCTGGGAGATGAGAAAAAAATGTTTAGAACTCCATATATCTTAAGCAAACACTTGTGATGTCCCGACTTCTCAATGTCAAGATACATGCCTTCAACGGGTGGAGCATTTGAAAGGAGTCAAATTTGTGTTGTCCATCAGGTAATTTAATGATTTGCCTCACAAATTTTGCCTCCTCATTATGTACCAGCTAAAGATCAGAATATCCAACATTAGTTAAACATATACTAGTTTGTTGGATAAGGCAATTCCAAGTTGTATATGCTTTCAAAATCTGACACTTGCAAATACAAAGAAACAAGATATACAAAGAAATATTACCTTCATGATGTCAGGATCATTCCATGGGCCCTTGTTAGACCGAAGACATCCACCTTCTGAAGCACATGTACAAGAACCACCCAGAAAGTCTGGCAACTGACTGCATAGATTCATTTACAAAATCCAAATTAACCAATAGATTGAATAGAAATGCAGTATGGTGAAGACATGGATGTATACCTAGAGTCAATGACTTCCAGTAATTTATATAAAGACTTAGGTTCAACAATCTGGAAAATTGGGAAATGAATGTAAAGTCAGTTCACCGCAGGAATACATCTTATGAAATGAGTTGAAGCTAAAAGGTTGAATTATTCACCTGTATCTTAGCAACAGTTTTGGCATCAAGAAACTTCTGTGCAGCAGGCCAAAGCATCTTCTTAAATCCAGAACCAGCATTGACGATATACATCTGATGCAATGTCTGTAGATATACACTACGAATTTTTATAAAAGAAAATGGAGGAGGGACGTGAAGAAGTTAGTTTGGGAAAAGATGGGACAAAAACCTCTGGATAGTAACTGCTATCTATTTTTGCCATAGCAGACAAAAGACTTGCAGCAGTACGTGAGAAATTTTTCATTCCCTGCATCACACATATGAAGTGCCAGATAAAGTTTTAGCAGAAAAGCTTTTCAACAACTTAAACCAAGTATGCTCCTGTCCTAAAATTGAGAAGCACCCAATCAGGAGAGATTCCCGCAGTAAATACAATACAACGGATTTTAAATATTTTAAACAGAAATCGTGTTTGATATAATGCATAAAGGTATTTGATAAAATACATAAAGGATAAGTACGTAAATAATATACAACCAAAATACAGCATAGACTATCAGGCATACAAAGAGAAACAAACTACAGAAATACACCTGATATTAGTGATATGGCATGCAAATAATTGTGTAATGCAACGTACCAGGCCATGTACATCCAATACTGTTGTTGTCGAAGAAATCCGTTTCTTTGCTGCAATGGAACATGCTGGAAATTTCTCGTGCAGAGTCCTCTCGAACTCCTGGACATGATATTTCAAATATCGATCTATTGTAGTTATGCGCATTAGGCGGCTTGGATGGGCTTTCCCAAGTCTCTCAATGTAAACTGGCCTACCTTCCCTATCAATCCCATGGTACCCTTGAGGATAATACTGCAGTACTTCTTCCAGCTCTCCAAATTCAAAATCCTTTTAAACAACATTATCACATTCACGTCAAAAGTGTGTGTATGAAGTATCTTCTGATGTACATTTATGCTGATGCAGAAACATTCAAAGATTAAGAGAGCAAATAACTCTGTTCTATCAAGGACCAACTCTCCTAATAGCTTAAGCCATTAGGTAAATGAATGGTTTTAACATGTCCCTTCACATGGAATACTCGTGCTTGATGCACGGACAGAATTGGGATAGTAGCACAGAGTTAATCACATGACCATAGAGACTCTAATATTGTCAAAGCCTAGCTTTCCTAAAAGCTTAAGCTATTGGGTAGAAGGCTGAAAGCCCACCAGTGGCTATATTTAAATCTAGCATGCCTCACTTGAAGTGAAGAAAATACAAATTTTGTCTTCCAAAGTTATCTGCAGAAGAATTAAGCAGATCTGGCGGAACTGTTTTTGACCATTTTGCTTGGTCATGAAAGCCTAAAAAATGCCATGCCAATGACCAATTCTAGTGAGAGCATAAGCAATGAGATGTAAGTTCATGGATGGTTTTATGTCTAACTTGTTCAAATTACAAAACAAACAGATAAAGTTCATAATCTACATAATCAGATAAATAAAGGAATTGTGTTGCCCCTATATACACTGAAACATTCTGCAGCCTAAAGCAGCCTATATTTCTTTCATGGCTATGACAAATTATTGTCATTACCTCAAGAATAGTATCAGTTCCATATTCCTTTCGCCACACAAGCATTTCCTCCCACATCTGAATTGTCTTCTCAATGTTAAACTCCCTGGCTTTAAGAAACCTAACAAGAAGTAGAGATCACCATAGCAAGAGTGAGCCAAAAGACAACATTAGATATTCGTATGTGAACCTTTTGAATTGATCATATACCTTAACAATGTATGGTAGTCATCATGCCTAGGAGGCAAAGAACCCCTTTCAACAAGTTTTTGGCGCAATTCATGGACAGCAGTCTCCTCCCCAGCATCTCTTACATCCTCAATAGACACAGAGGGAACCCTGTAATCAATTTTCCTTTTCCCTCTTTTCTTAAGAGAATGAGTGAATCTGGAAGAAGCACTCATCGCCTTCTTCTTCAAGTTCCCAATTCTCGACCGCCTCCTCTCATCTTCGGAGTTCTCAACATCAGACCTCCTCTCTCTACTCTCGTCATTACTACATTGCCCTTCAAACCCTGCCACACCACATTCCATCAACAACCATAGAAAAAAAAAAAAAAAAACATCATCAGCAATTCAATTTACTAACACACCGACTCACCAATCATCACAACATACACAAAAACAGAGCAGAAAATACCTGATGCAGACATTTTAGTCTCAACACAAAACCAATTACAGGTGATGCGCAACCCTTGAATCAGCGAAACAAGTTCACACCAACCTCCGTCCTATCATAAATTACTGCCACAAACACACACACAATCAAAAATTCAAAATCATAACAAAAGAAAAATCCATTAAAACACAGAACTAGTACCTAATTGTATGTCACTGAATTGTAAGGTACAAAAACTCATAAAATTAAAAATCAAAATAAAATGCAAAATGCAGATTCATCAAATAGAATCAAACAATCTAGAAATGAACCTAGCATGGTGTGAGAATGGTCGCTCATGGACCTTTTTCTAGCTGTTTCATTCTTCAACCAAAATCAAAAGCACAAAAACCATAAATCTAGCAAAAACACAAAAACAACAACTCGGATTCCCAAAAACGGCGTTTGGCAGAGCGAAGATTCTCCACGATTGCAGTGTACAAATGGAGAATGTTAACAAGTTGAGAAAAAGAAGAGACTTTATATTTATTTTTTTTTTCTCTTCTTATTTATATTTAAATTAAGAGGTGTTTTTTAATGAAGTGAGAGATGTGAAGTTGGTATACACATGAACCATCATACATCATTAATGTCATGCCTTGGATCTGTGGTTGCCTATATTAACACCAAACTTCAGCAAAAATAAACTCATCTTTCATTTCAATTGAATTTTACATTAATAATAATAATAATCATCATCATTATTTCATTGTAAACTTAAATTTTGAAAAAATAAGAACAGAAAATAAGTGTAAATATATGAATAGATACGAATATATGATGTACATGAAGTTAGAGAGATGAGGCATGCATATCATGCATGATACATACCTTTTAGAAAGAAGAGAATGGTGTGTGTAATGTAGATCCTTCTCCTTCTTTCTACTGTTCCTCTCTTTATTATTATTATTATTATTTTTTCAATTATACAGACAAAAAATAAATTGTTAACATTAAAAAAACTTGCTAAAATGAAATTAATGATAGAAGGCCAAAAATAATGTAATTAGTAACAAACTGTCAATTTCTAATTTAAAAATTAATTTGATGACAGCACTTTAATATTTTTTTAGAAAAGTTTAATGTTGAACTTTAACAATTAGTTTAGAATTAATTTATATATACTATTGGTTGAACATAATTACACGAAAATTTATGTATTATTTTTTATTTACTATTTTAAAATATTAAATTTATAGATCTGTGTATTTATAAATATTTAATTTTTGTTATTTTTATCAAAGTAAAACTTAAATTTATACTTATATTCTTAATAATAGTTAATAAGGATCACAAGCAAACTTTATTTATTTGAAATATTTTTTAAATACATTTTAATGTTAAAAAAATTATATTAGTTAAAGATAAATGTAGACATAAATAATGTTTAAATTTTTTAAATTGAATAAGAAAGCATAAGTTATTACATAAATTCATTTTACATTTATCTTGTTTTAAATTATTAAAATATTTTTAATTTTTTTTATATTTCAAAAAAATTATATAAATATAATTTTCATTTATTATTTGGTATTTTCAATATCATAAATTACAACAAAAATAATTAGAAACTTTTATTTGATGAATATAAACTAGTTTAGTCGATATTTATAAAGAAAAAGTGATATTGAAGTTATAATTTGGTTGAAGTATTGATGTGAAGTGACATGTAAAAGTGGAAACCAAAACTCTCAACCAAAAGAAAAATAATGCATTAAATGAAGAAAGAAAAGAAGTGAATAAGAAATAAAAGAAATTGAGAAAAAATAGAAGTGATAATAGTGAAATGCAATGTGAAGGTGCCAGCATTTAGCAACGGTTACTAAAGCATCCGTCACAAAAATTTCGTGTCATGTCATCTTTAATTAAAAACTTTGTATTATTATATATGAATTTTATTATTTGTGGGAAAGCGGGGTCTCCACTTTCGGTTTCTTTAGAAGTGTGATGCTCTTACGTGTCCAAATACTTTATTTTTTTTCTTTTTCTTTCTTTTCTATTCTATTATATTCTTTCTCTTACTTTCTTATTTATTATTATTATTCACTCACTCTTGTTGTATTTGAACCACAAAAATAAATATTTATTTGCATAATTTAAGTTTATTATAAACAAAATAATTTAAATATGTAAATAATATTTTTGATTTAGAATAATTTATTTATATTATCATACATAAATATCTCTAATTATTAATCTTTATAAATATTAAAACTTAGTTAAAAATTGAATAAAAAAATGTAAAATTTAATAGAAGTTGTCGTTAAAGTCTTAATATCGAGTTGGAGGGAGTAGAGTTCAGAAAGTTTTAATGATGGTGGTGTTATCTAAGTAATAGTTATGGTGGTGGTGGTGATGGGTGTCATTGGGATGGATGGAGGGATTGTGTCATAAGAGAATATGGAAAAGAGAAGAGAATTTGGACTAACATGTGATCATCTTTTAAATGGTGTTAATATCTAATTTAACATAAAATACCACATTGAATCGTTTTAAAATAAAATGGGAATTGGATTGAAGACAAAAAAGAATTAAGGGATCACTTTGAATCGACCGTCTAATTACAGGGACCAAAATACTAATACACCTATTTGAAAAGTATTATTTAGTGAAGTTTTACATGAACACTACAAAAGATATCACTAGATCTTTCTAAAACAAGTATCATCTGACATCAAGATGAACGATAAAGATCAAGATATCTACGAGAAGATATTGCATGATCAAAGTCTACCATATATAGAAACAACGGTCAAATTCTCTTAAGCTTCGAAAAGAGAACGAGTTGAAAATTAAAGACATGACCTGCAACATATTTCTTATTTTGTATATGTAGTGTTATGTTAGGTTGAGAGAAGAATTGTTCAATACTTCACACCATGAAGCTTTCCCAAATGAGCTTATATTGTATTCTCTGTAAGACCGTCTACTTTCTTTGTTTTCTTATAAGTCTTTAATCTTAATGGGAGATTAAGAAGTGGTAACTTAGAGAGATTTATGCACTCATTTTAACCTAAAGAGGTTTATGTACTCTTTGTAATATGTGTTTGATTAGTGAAACCTCTTAATTTGAGTGTTTAAGGAAGGAGAGCTAGACGTAGCATGTGAATATAGGTGAACTAGTATAAATCCTTTGTTTTAACCTGAAGAGGTTTATGTACTCTTTGTAATATGTGTTTGATTAGTGAAACCTCTTAATTTGAGTGCTTAAGGAAGGAGAGCTAGATGTAGCATGTGAATATAGGTGAACTAGTATAAATCCTTTGTGTTTGTTCTTGATACTAGACGTCGAATCTGGTACTGCGTGCTACAAACTCTATTCAACCCCCTTCTAGAGTCCATTTATTTTATCACAACAAAGATATGGTCCAAAATCTAACTACTCAATGTTAAAGGTATAAGGGTGTGATGCTTAAAATTGTGTAGATAACAGTAAGTTTAGACTTACATCCAAAAAGGTTGTTTTCATGAAGTAAAATATTTCAAAGTATATCATTTTTTAATAAATAAGTAATTATCAGTAGATAAGTGTTTGATGAAGCCTGATACATCCTTAACTTGAGGAGACACCATGAGAAGCATTTAGGAATGTAAGGAAGTTTAAAAAGAAGTGAAGTTCTCTTTGAAGGAATCATATGATAGGTTAGGCACCCAACCATCTAGTATAACAACAATCATGAAGTTCTGAAACCTTTGTTTGAAAGTCTCAAAGACAGTGAGATAACATATGAGATATGACTTCGGTGGTTGTTTGACCTACGCAACAAAAGAGGTGAAGTTCTTAAAGCCAACTACATTTCATGAAGCAATTTCTTATGTTATGGGTGGCATATAGATAACTTTCATGCAAAAGGAGATAATGTCTCTATAAAAGCATACAAGTTGAAAGTTGGTTAAACCATTTAGAGGTAGGAATGTTATTGATTGCAAGTAAATCTTCAAGAATAAAATCAATTCTATATTGTTTGATGGTAGAGAATTATACTCTATGGGTCATAGTTTAGTTGATGGTTAAAGGCTATTACAAAAGTAAAAGAATGAACTATAATGAGATATTGTCTCTAAGTAGTAAAGGATGTAACATTTTTTTTTCGCTCTCCTAAGACATAGCTACACGAATAATCATATTTCAAATAATTACTAAAAAATGTCACACTTTATTTACATATAAAATAAAAAGGAAAATTCATGTTTTACATCATGGTACATTATATTAACTTGACAAAATTAAAAATAAATAACAATAAAATCTCTATAACTATGAATGCATAAACTAGTCTTGTCCAACTTTCACTTTTCAATTTTGAGTCACAATGGACAAAATTAAAAATCATGTCTTTCCTAGCTAGAGTTTTCCCCATATTACTTCCACACATCTTAATTCTAACTAAAAAAATGAAACTCATTGCCAAAATGCAACAGTTTTTAACAAAATCCAAACTTTTAGAGTTTAAAAACCAAAGATAGTAAATCAAATACATAGAATAAATATGCGCACAATCTTTGCTCTTCCAAGAAGCCTCCTCGACTGTGTGGAACAAAGTGCTCTTCCGAACAACCTCCCCAACTAATGGAACACACCACTCTTCCGAGCAGCCTCTTCGTCTATGATGACAAAACGTTCTTCCAAGAAAAACCTTCATAACAATAATAGGGACTCAATTCACACCCAAAAGAAACACCATGATTAGTTAGCTTCCCTTTCCTCATAAACGCATTGTCTTCTTCCCCAAATTTCTCCCTTTTGTTCTTGTCCTACTTTATGTTTTCTCCACTTTTTATTGCGCTTCCACCACGTCCTTTAACGGGTAAAAATGTGGCTTGCCCTTTATCATATTCATCAATCTTCATTCTCCCTAAATCTCACAACCTAAGATAGATTCACGTCACAAATCTCATTTCATAACTACTTTTATTCTCAAAAACCAACTTATCTACTCATTTTTATTCACTAAATATTTAGGGATTTGATTTGTAATCACTTTAATGGAATAAATATTCACCAAAGTTTCTATCTTTTTTTTTTCTTAATCTCATAAAAATTACATTTTTAGTTACCTTAACCAATCATGCACCATACTAATTGTTACAATTTTATAGGATCTCACAAAGGACATGTCCCTTAGGATCTTGTTTATTCGTGTAGTGAGTTAAGACATGGAGTGTTAAGACATTTTAGGTTAGAAATTTATTAAGTCATGTACACCTTTAACAATGTTTATACACCTTTCTTGGCTCAATTATACTCAAACTAATGAGAAGAAGGAATACAGTGGGAATTTCAATACATGTTATGTTGTACACTAAACTTGACCTTGCTCAAACAGTCAATGTAATAAGTATGTATGTGAAGGAACTTCGGAATGAGTATTGATAGGCTATGAATCCTTAGATACCTAAAGGGAACTAAAAACATTGGAATCATCTTTAACGGTAATTAATAATGAGTTTTGCAGGTTTCTTTGCTTCTAATTACGTTGTGGATTTTGATGTTAGATAGTCCATTATTGGATATGCATTGCAGGTCATTGGTTTCTTTGAAACGTACTCTTCAACCAACAATAGCCTTTTATATTATTAAAACAAATGGAGTTAATAAAAGTAACTAAGGAGGGTATTTTGTTGAAGGGTCTAATCCTTATGATTTACTTAAGAGAAGACAATGGTATTTTATGGTAGTACATGTGTAGTTATTTGGTAAAAAATCATGTTCATCATATTGCAACAAAACACATCAATGTCATACATCACTTTCTTTGTATGATAGAAGTGAAGAAGATCGACAATAAAGAGAATTTGGCAAATATCTTCACATAGTAAGTTATCAAAAGCAAATTCGTGCTTGTTTAGACTTGTTGAATATAAATTATTAGTAGTAATTACCAATGAAAGAAGTTATAGTCCAAGATAAAGTTTGTTAATCTTGATGTACTAAATTTTTTCAAGGATCTCGTCCAGTAATAGACATATAAAGAGTAAACAATATGATGAGATATAGGAAGATTGTACATTGATATATAATCATTGTATACATTTAAATAATTAGTTAGGATCTTTCTTCTTTAAATTCTAACTAATTTTTTACTATTTTATATTTCATCATAAGAATGAATTGTATGTCTCTCTAAATTATGCAAATTATTCATTTATTTTGCATTATAGACAAAATCATTCATATTTTCATAATTTTGTATTTGATTTTTATTATAAGTGTGATTCACAATTAACTTTGCATATATCTTTCATTATTTTTATGTTCAATTCAACACTAGGTAATATGCATTATATATTAATATTTGACTTCACTCATTGGTTTATCAAGGATGTATAAATAATTACACACTTTAATACTTAAGTCATTAGTGATGGTTTATCAAGGATGTATAAATAATTACACACTTTAATACTTAAGTCATTAACGATTATGCTTGTGATAACATATAATAAATGTTTAGCTAACATGGTTGTCATGTTTGCATTCTAAATTGTATGACACAAAACCTATGGAGATGCAACATTATCCTATTTTGAAATAGAATACTATCAATTCACTGGAAACAGGTATGAGTTCATTATATTAAGGCTTTTTTAAGGTTTTTCTTCCTGCTTCTCCCCTTTTTCTTCTTGCACCCTAGTAAAATTTGTAATTCCCAAATTACCTCTCATTAAAATTATAATAAAAACTCCATCTCCTTTTTTAATATCTCTAGATTGAGTGCTCCAAAATATATTTTTGGATTCGAAAATATCTTTTGAAACACTCAATACAAATTATTTAAAACAACATATTCTAAATTGGGTGTTCAAGAATATATTTTTTAATTTGAAAATATCTTTTGTACTACCCAATATGGGATATAAAAATATTTTCTACATTGAGTGTTTTAGAAAATATTTTTGGATCCAAAAACATATTTCGGAACACTCAATTTGAAAAATATTTTTATATTCCAAATTGAGTGTTATAGATTTTATTTCTAAATTCAAAAATAGGTTTTAAAGCTAAATCTGATATATATTTTTTGCAAATTTCGGAAGAATATTTTAGAACATGTTTCGGATCTGATAAGATTTGAAAATACCTTTTGGATTAAGTGTTTCGAATTGTTCTCCCACCCAAAAACTCACACAACTTCTTCTACATCCATAAGTACATCTTTGTCACATCTTCATCATCCTTCCTATCCCACACTTTTTATTTCCTTCCTCATGTTTCTCCTGCTCCTTCCTCCCCACCTCTACACTTTGTTTCCTTCTTGGGTTAAACACAACCAACTCATCTAATTTGTGGTATTGAGTTTCACAAGTTGGTGGAGACATTTAGGCCTAGAGAACATGTGAAGGAGGTGCTGGAAAACTTGAGTAGCTCATTGCCATCTGCTATGCAACGTGGGTGTTTCTTGGGGACTTTCATGGCCTTTGGTTTTATGGAGTCTCTCCCATTTCTTGAGGGGTTTTAATGTATTTTAATCAAAGGTAAAATGGGTATATTAGAATTTATGGGGGTGCAGGAAGAAAAAGACGAAGATAAAGAAAGAAATGCCTTTTTTATTGGATTATAGTGTTAACTTTGGTCACCATTAAGCAATTTGGATGGTTGCCACTTCTTGCACCCTATTTATTTCTCCCTACACTCCCATAAATTTTTAAAATATCCATTTTTCTCATGAGTAAATAATAAATATGAAATCCTAATTTTACAATCATCTTTTACCTTGTATCGATGTAGCTCCCATCATCTCCTCTTCCTCTGTTCTCTCTCTTGTTGTTGCTACTGGTTTTTTGTAGCTTTATTGCTTATAGTGTTATCAAAGTGGATTCCATATCACTTAACATCTCAAAAACAACTCTCTTAACCTTTCGAGAGCCCAGATAAAGCTAATATCTCTTTAACTTGATAACAACTCAAAAGTTGTAGAGAAACTCAACCATGGTGATGTGACACCTACTATCTCAAGAACAACAACCTATATTTGTTGGTTTTCGTATGTGTTATCCATCAACAAAAGATACTAAATGCATTCAACAATTTAATTGCATTAGGGTGTATCCAAAAGATGTCGTTTACCACATATGAATGTTATATGCATCTACTCCAATGAACATAGTTATCACGTTTTACCAATATATGCACCATTTCAAAGATCTTTTGTATACATATCTTCCATTATACAACTTATTTATTGTTGTCACATTGTCTTCATTGTTTTCCTTGAGTGTAAGTAATATGTTTGTCCGCTTGGCTAGCCTTTAATCTACTAGGATAAGCATGAGCAACTGAAGTCTTTGACAAATCATAGTTATGAGTGCCGCATATTGCCTTTTATTGCCACCCTTCTCCATTATAAACTGGCTTACATCGCAATTTAAAAGGACAATCACATTTCTTGTCCCAGTTACACTTGGCTACAAATCAGGTTTATATTTTCTATAGTTACCACCCCTTTCACATCCTAACAACACATATGTCATCCTCCAAAATGTCCATTAGCTACACCAAGACCAAGACCAAAAGCTACACCTTGCACCCACTCAATTAGGCATCCCATGTACCAAAAATCTCATCAATGGTAAACGGTCCAATATAATCTCCTCTCATCATTTTTAATATACATCCTCTCTTCTAGAACTTCTATTTCGAAAGTCTTTTTGAATTTGGTAGGATGTTTCGGATTGGCTAATCCAAAAATAGATTAACATGTTTTGGATTACCTAATTTGTAATAATTTCACAACCAAAAATAAGTTCTGGATTGCAAGTTCCAGACACCCACTACATTATCCTTTTTTCGAATTGTTCACTCGAACATATTTATCGAATCTGGTATAACATTCCAAATTGAATATTCTAAAAATATGAAAAAATCCTAACAAAACCTCCACCAACCATTGACATTGTCAAAATCAAAATTAAAATAAACATCTTATCTAAACTCAAAGATAAAACACCTTACTTTTGTTCCAAATCTTCTAAACCATTCTATGTTTCACATCTCATTGAGGATAGTGATGAAAAACGACAAGAAAACAAACAAGATGAACTGTGAATGAGAGGAGATGAGAGTGAAGACAGTGCAAAAACTCATATGAATAAAGTGAAAATATAATATTAAGTCAAAAGGGTAGAATGGAGATTTAAAAAACTAGGGGTGCAATAAGAAATAAATGGGGTGCTACTAATTTGGATTAATCTACGACTCCTTCTTCCTACACTCCCACATATTTCTCTTATACTCCCCATTTTCTGAAAACGTTCGTTTTGCCCTTTCTAAGTTATAATTCGTTCAAGCTCCAAAACTTCCATTAGTGTCTTTACTTGTGAACTCTTACTATGGACATTGAATATAACCAATATTATTAGAGGTGAAGGTTTAACACGTGTGTTCTTTTTAAAGATTTGAACAACTGTAGAGGTGCCACTGATTTTTAAATTATTTCTAAATTGTATAATTTCATGTTCAATGAAATTGTAAGTTGTACAATCCAGTAGAGACATACCACCAGAAGAATTTCATATTATACTGTTTCGAAAGTGTCAAATCTTAGATTGAACAACTTGATGAAATGTAGTAACACCAAGATCCTCAATCACAAACTAACAAGGTAGTTATTAGTTTTAGTAAAAGAATAGAAGTAAAAAGGAAAGATCACTAACAATAGCAAAAAAAAAAAACTAAATGAGCCGAAAAAAGGTACTTTCACAAATTTATAATCTACATTAGATACTACAAAATGTCACCATACACGCATTGAAGTAAATATTATCTATCTGCCTCACAATCTGGGTACAAGCCATAACATAACCTTCCTCACAGAATTCCAAAACCATATCAAAACTGTCATTGCAAGCTTAAATATAACCCCATATAAGATATAGACAGATTTGGTGAATATCTAACCAAATCGCCTAACCGACACTAAAAAAAATCACCAAACTCAATTGGACCTTCACTACGTGCTACCATCTTTAAACCTCCCCCAAACTCAATGTAAACACACTGCACATAGAACATGTTAGAACTGGCACTATGGTGCCAGTGCCCCGATGGCAATTCAGGGCATTCATTGACAGCAGCTCCAGTGGCATGGTAAGTGCTGATTTAGAAAATTAACACAAGCTCCAAAAGCTCTCCCACCCTTTAAGACAATTTACCCCCTGGTCTTGGCCCTCTTCATACCAAGGCTGTTTTGGAAGGGTGAAACAGAACCGGACATGGGAGAACCCTCCTCGCGAAGAGTGCCGTTCAGCATTGCTAGCTCCCGAAGCTGCTGCTTCTTGTAGAAATCCTGAGATTCATCCTAAAAGATAGAACTTCAAACAATTAGAGCAAGCAAAATCCTGATAAAGTTGTGTACCACTACCAATATCAATTGAATTCACAAGAACATACCACCGGTTTGAGCAAATCTTCAAGTATATCACGTGCCTGCATCAAGCGTGCATCAACTATTTCAACCGGTAATTCTGCCTCAACAAGAATGTGGAGAGGTTCGTTCAGATGTTCATACCCAGGTTTCCCTCTCATCATTTCCTCCTACAAAAATATGATTAAAACTCAATCACCACAAATACCTAGGAGTCCAAATGAAATCTACAGAACATTAAGCAATGTAGCCATTAACATTAGATTTATTACAGTCGTTGGACACCAGAGCGGATAGAAATATAAACTACAATAATTGACCACACGTACATTAAGACAGTACAGGGTGCTACACCAATTATTAAAATCCTTTTGTCAGGATCAATGCGAGAAGATTGCAACCAGAAGAAAATTAGATCTCTAATAAAATAAATACTACTACTTTAACCAGATGCGATGATTTGATACGATATGGCATGATAAAACATCTTCTCAAAAGATTTTCATGTTTCATCATAGTGCAGTAATTTTATCAGGTAACATAAATCATGTTAGACTTGGAACACGTAATGAAATGTTCACTCTTACCCTAGCCGGATCCTTAATGCTACCTCGGCCCCTGATCAAGACACGACAGTCAGTACTCGCTTCTACACGCTTTAGAGAGTTTCCTCTAGGGCCTAGGAGGCGACCAACAAAGTTATACTGCAATAAACTAAAGTCAATAGTAGATCTTTCTACAATGTAAAATTTTACATAAATTGGGGCAGAGATAAGATCCTCCATACATTAGGATATGTGTCCACAGGTATATCGACTCTGACTGTCTTTTTAACAAGTAAACCAGATGAGCTACCTTGTGGACTCAGCCAGTTTGGTGTTGGTGAGGACTGCAACAAGCTGGGTCTCTGCATGTTTTAATTCTAATGTCAATTAGAAAAAAGACATATGGTAGTCTATTTACTGGCAAGCAGATGAAAATTACTGTTGTATCAGAGGCCACCAATAGATCACCAAAAAGGGACAATACTAGCTGCTCAGAATTAAAAATAAGTTGAAAACACATAACGGAATATATAATCAAGCAAAGAGTATCTACGGTCATGAGATGACATACATAAAGACAAAAATGTACACATGTCCTGACTATGATTGTCAAGAAGAACCAGAGAGCAGAAAATAATGTCAAATAATATTTCAAATTATAGCTGAAGTCAGACCATTAAGACATTAAGATAATTACAAGCCATTTTGGGAACTTAGCTAATAATTCATTAAACCTCATAAAACTTACAGTTTCACTTCTCTTAATCTGGCTAATGTTAGCACTCATAATTCATGCTAATATACTCAGATTTATCCAGATGCAAATATTCACCACATCTGTGATTTGGCAGAAAATTGTAAAGGCGGCCAAGTATTGACATCAAATTTATGTTGACATAAAAAGACGATATCGACTAGCAGGATTTTAGAAACAGAAGCTAAGCTATAGAATAATTGTCAGATCCTGATGTTAGCTTTGAACTGCCTGTCACAAACAATTAGAGCTACAATAACTAGAACAAATGTCATGAGTTAGCATGGGATGAAAAATTGAGTCAGAAATACTTCTAAAATACAGAATTAGATGAAAATGAATTAATGAAGTTATGTTAATGGTTAGTATCCATACTTCTGATTGAAATCGTGATGCCCATCCGTTCACATTGGCACCTCCGTTTGAAAATATTCCTCCAGTAGCCAGGGGGCTAGCTTGTTCAAGCCCACTTTGACCTAAAACTGATGCATTCCCCATCAGCGATGTTACACGCAAAATTTCTGCTCCAAAAATGTCAATTTTCAAGAAGAAGATTTACCAATCAGCATTTGTTAACATGTTAGCAGTCACTACATAATCGATGCAACACGGATGTTTGCTGAGTCAGTAAAAACTAATGCTATCCTTATGAGATATATTCCAGGTTTTGATGGTAGTACTCTAAATGGTGAGGGGGGAATGCACTTATTTGTCATATAATATTTACAGAAAATAATATTACGCACTTAATTGAAACTATAAAACCTTTAAAGTCATTTAGTAAACCATTGAAACTCGTATTTCCAACATAAGAATATAATTTCAACACATCTTTAAAAATTGAAAGATATTTAAGCATTGTTTTAACAGAAACATTTAAAGAGTTTAAACAATATCTTGTAAGCACATACTATTAGATTAACATAAAGAAGCAATCACATATTCCAGCTGGAAATTTTTCTTTCTCTGCTTTCTCAGATGGAAAACAATTAGTAATAATACATCAGATCCTATAAGTTATACACACATTAAACTCTGCTAAAACTAAGCTAATTGAACCCCTAGTACCCCATTCAGATAAGTACAAGATCAATGACATCTAACTTTCAATTACTTAACAACTAAGTCATCAACTCAAGAAACACCTTTCACACTCATTTAATAAGTATTTAAAAATAGTGTTAACAATTAACATCTGATCCAATTTGGGTTCATTTAGGAATTGAAGGAAAATGAAGGTGAAAAAAGGAAACAAAGATTAAGGGTTAAGTAATAATTTTTCTTTCCCTTGGTGGACCTTTAAAAGGATCCAAATTAAAGGAAATCTAAAATGTTTGCAGAAATTTATTAGTGAGGATTTTGTGAGTTTACTTGATAATCTCTCAGCTTCCTCTCCACGTAGTAAGAACTTAACTCCCAACAGAGAATATTTTCACAAATCCTCCTTTTCCCTCATATCTCATTTATTTAAACATAGATAATAGAAAAGGGATGATTTGTTATTAGGTGAATGAGAAGGCTTGCCATGATGTTTAAGAGCCCTCAGCGCCTGCATTTACTGAATCACTTACGAAGAATTTTCCCGACATTTTGCTTTGAATTTTGCAATGTCATGAACAAGGGACTAACTAAAACTGTGCACGTATTACAACACCCTAGACTTTCAATTGAAATCAAGAATACGACACAGATTTCCTGCAACTAGTTTTGGCTGAAGTCAATTAAAATATCTTGACTTACAGAAAACTTACCCTAATGAGATGAAAGGTAAGCATACAAGGTGTGGTACAGGCCTTCTAAAAGGCCACTAGGAGCAAATAAGCAGTCTTTTCAACAATTAAATCAGGAAACTAAGACTGAAAGCCTTTTAAAGGTTTCTCAACCAAGAGTTTCCAGTTTGAATGCTATTCCATTTAAAATGTCATTTCTAACTAATTACGTGAAGCTGCTATCACTGTTTCCACTGTCATGTGAAGGAAACCCCAAGTTAACCAAAAATCCATCTATGGCCATTCTAGTAAGAACATCTCACAATAGAAGAAAAATAGTAACAATACATCAGGTGAGAGGGATAGAAAAGAAACTCGGGAAATATATCTCTGTTTAGAAGAAGGAGAAACAAGGAGAGAACTCCTTCACCAGAGTACCCTTTCGCAACCTATGAATGATAGATAGGCTTAGTACAATAACACAAATCCCTTGCACAATAAATCCCCCAATCTATTAACTGTCCCCACTCTCAACTGTCAAACTCATTGCCAGCTCTGACTGACTGGTCATCTGACTATTACTCATTTTTTTTCTTCTGTTCCTTCTCTAATACACCTTTGAGATCCTCTCTTCAATTTCAATGTGCAGGGGTCAGGGATCTAACACCATCCAAACCCATCCCCCAAACCAAAAGATACGGGTAAATCCCCCATTAAAAAAATTGGTGATATTAGTTAGAACTCAAATAACAGTGGACCAAAAGTTTTAAACCTGTCAATCCTTTTCATTAAACCCTTCACATGAACTCTTTCACACCATTGCTTACATTCTTAAACTTATGATGTCCTCCCAAACTTCTCCAATCTCAACAAACTTAAAAAGGTTTTTCAACAAATGCAGCAATTAATAATAAAAGAATAAAGTATACACACAGTGCACATATAAGTGTATAATTCTCTTCACAGTTGAAGTGCAATTTTCTAGCACAGCATGGAAAAATGTACATTTATGCTTCCCTATCATTACCCTTTGTACTTTATAGTATTTTGAAATACAGTAGCTTTACAGATTTTCGTACACAAATCAGCACAGGTTAGTACAAGTCCACTGCTATGCTCCATCCAACTGAATATCATAGGCTTTCACACAATTTGTTGGCATATAATCTTCAGCTCCCAGAATAATTTATCATTCAACAGAAAATATTACACTTCATATACACTCGATTGGCTTCCCAAATTATGTCTAAACTATGGTAAAAGTAGAAACAATTGATATACTTCTGACTTAGCTTTCATCCCGAAAAGGCAAGTTACTCAAGTACAGCCATCAATGAAAGAAATTGACCATTTAAAACTATAAATACTAGAAATAGTGGTAGGCCCAACGCATCAAGCTGAAGAATACCAAAAGGGGCACCATTTTTATTAGAGCTGGAAAGGAAGTACGTGTTGTTGCTTTTAACAAATTATTGAGTCACAAACATCAAAATGAAAGGACAGAACAACTCATTGTATAATAAATACCAAAAACATTGATATTAATGGAGTAAACGGAAGGTATCCAAGATAGTTATGCCAAAGCCAAACTAAGGCACCAGTTGCAGTCACTGTCATGCCTCCTCTGTTTCTTTCTGGTTTCTGATGCTTCGGAAGTTTCACAACAGTTCATCAGTTCAATCTCTCTCATCAGTGCCATGCTCAAACCATCCACCACAATCAGTCACCATTCGCAGAATATACCAGCTCACCTTCCTTGGTCTTTGCCGCCTCCAAATCTTCCTCACCATTGTACTCGACTGTGCTCTCACCACATCCTACAGAGCTCTTGATTTTCTTTCCTCCAATTTCCTCTCCATTGCCAGAGGCTCAGGGTTTGCTCATGAGAGAGAATTTGGTTTTAATTAAGGAACCACCATAATGGTGCACCTCAGGCTATATTCCACCAAAAAAAGGGGCTTCCAATATATAAAAGCATGTAAACAAAAAGTTGTAATTGTGGCTGGGAAGATGGTAAATGGAGCACACACGCAAGAAGGGGAAAGTGGCACGTGAGGGACATGAAGAAGTCTCCAATAGCAGGTTTTCATGCAAGATGGTACATGGAGCTCACGTGCCAGCAGGGGCACTGGCATGTGAGAGCAAATGTGGACGTTTCCAGTAATAGGGCTCCAGGGATAGCCAGGTCTGCTGGACTCTGGAGGTCCTGCAGCAGTATTAGGATAGGTTCTGGAGACTTGGCAGAAGGGACAGGACAAGAAGTGGCGAAAGGAAGTTGTGTTGAAGGCCAGGGTTGGCCCACGACAGGAGCTAAATTAATCAGGAGTTCTAATACCTCAATGGGAGTGAAATTTCTTAACATTACTTGATAGTTTGAAACTATACAAAGGTGGTACATTACATACACCAACTAGCATCAGCACTTCCCAGATATAAGCCTAAAACTATGGAAACTATCAATCTTTCTTAATTTACAAGAATTATGGTAAATGATACACCAACTTATAACAATAGGAGTAATAGATTAACTTCACCTATAGATAGAATATCTAAACATTTAAGTATGAATCTACCAAAACACATTTCATATTTCTGTATATAACCAAGCAAAATAACACGTACTTGCCTATATTGGGTGCTACGCAAAATAAACTACTTTTTATGCAACACGAAAGCAGCATAAGTCCGGACAACTACATTATTCCCCATAGTCCACGTTTCCTTGGGACTACAAAACATTAATGCAGATAATCAATCATTATTAGTTTAAAAATAATTAAATAGTTCGATGAAATTTACGTACAGGTCTACAACATTTAAGATGAAAAGTATTGAATTTATATCGGTACAAACTTGTTTCAGTTTGCCAAAGCACAATTGTGCCCCATAATTTACCTACGATGGAACATTTTTAATCATGGAATAAAATAAGAAACATCAATTAAATTTGAGATCTGACTTATGCCAAAGTAAATAGACAACTGATTAAGAAGCTTCGCAAGTTGATAGATGCTTTGATTTCCTATCCCTAGACAATAAGGGACTGGGACCGAAGTAAACTCATGTTATGATAAAGATAACTAAAGCATAAAGAGAGATGCAGGGGGCGCTTCATGCTATTTCGCCACCGGTTTGAGTAACGAATCTCACCTTGGTTTAATAATCGAAAGCACTGGGGAAGCACAGCCATGAAAGGACTAAGCTTGTTACGTTCTCCCAACAACTCAGCTAGATATCTGAAAAACAAGCAAAAAACCTCACAATGAGAATAGGACAATGTAGCCATTACAAATCACAAAACAAACAAAAAGAACAGTTTAATAAACTTATCAAGGATGAAGGACTAATGCCAGTTGTTTAGCTTGGTAGTAAATCATGAACTAAAAAAGATCATGAATAAAAAAGTACAACAAAGACAAAAATGACACACATACAAAGGCAGTACCAACAATGCAAAGTCATCTTCAGCACAAACAACAACAAAGCCTTCTACCACTAAGTCAGGTCAAGTACAAGGATCACACAACAACATAAACCCAACCAAAGAAAAATGTCAACTTATTTCCGACAGCAAGATGAACTAATCGCAAAACAACAAGATCAACTAATCAGCGACAAAGATCACCCTGCACAAAAGCAATCAGTGAACAGATAAAACCAGCCAAAACAACAATCCACCACAACAAAAATCAATTCACAAACAGAAATCAAATCCACTATCCACAACCATTTTCCGTTTCCACCAAGAAGGATCCATTCTCCCGACCAACTCCAGCAAAAGCGGCAGATCAGGTCACGAAAACCACCATCCAAACCATCAGCCACGAAATCCAACCACACAGCAAAAAATAAACAAAAACAAAAGAACCAATCAGCAATTGAAGTGAACACAGTGCGACTCCTCTTTGACCATTCCCGAAAAACAAAAACCAAAACCCTATCCCCCCTCCCCTCCCCCCACGCTAAAAAACCCTCAGCCGAAGTCCGAAATCAGCTAAACAAACAACATCGCAAGCGAGACGAACAAAAATAGAGAGAGAATCTCGTGAGCGGAATTGCTTAAATTAAACACAATAAGTAACAATTAAACCGAAGATCCAAGCAATCCACACGCACACACATACATATCGAGAGCGAGAGTAACAAAGACAAAGAGATATAGGTATACTTGTCCTGCTCGGCTAAAGCGGAGGAGCGCAGGGCGGAGAGATGAGGTGAGGGAGGAGCGGAGGGCGACGGCGGAAAGGCCATGTACCTGCCGGCGCCGGTGGAGGACATCATGTCTCGGCGAGTGAATTCGCAGCGCTCCTCACACAACAACCACGCTTGGCGACGGAGTGTGGTTGGTGAGAGAGAAAGAGAGAAAGAGAGAGAGAAGAAGAAAAGGGTTTGTGCTGTGCGTTTTATGGAATGGAGTGAGAGAGTGGGACCCACACAGGGAAACGTGCTGTCCCTCTAAACCAGCCACCCACACTCTTCGTCGGTGCAATTATTACTGCCTTCAAACATATTTCACTGTTCATCAATGTAACAAATATTATTTTTAAATTTGCATCAAAATAAAAGAAATAACAGAATTGAATAATAATAAGGGATAAATATATTTTTTTAATCAAGTTAAGTTTATTTATCATTTTAAACGTGTTTTATAGTAGTATTAGTATAAACACTAAAGCAAAATGTATCAAACAGTATAAACAACTCAAATATATTTTTGGTCCCTCAAGTTTCAGCAAAATTTGGAATTAGTTCCTCATCAAAACTTTTGACCAATTTAATCCTTCATTTTTAAAAATGAATGAATTTAGTCCTTTTAACCAAATTTTGTTAAGTTTATCTTACGTTTCAAGCGCATTTTATGATAGTATTTGAATTATTTATACTGTTTGAAACATTTTTGCTTCAATGTTAACTCAAATATTATCACAAAATGCGTTTAAAATGTCAAATAAACTTCATAAAATTTGATAAGAAGGACTAAATTCATGCATTTCTAAAGATGAAGGACTAAATTGGTATAAAGTTTTGAAGAGGAACTAATTCCAAGATTTACCGAAACTTGAGGGACCAAAAACATATTTAACCCAAACATCAAATAAACCTATCAAAATTTGATTAAAAAGATTAAATTTATGTATTTCGATATCAAAATTTGATTAAAAAGATTAAATTCATGTATTTTGATAGATGAATGACTAAATTGATCTAAAATTTTGAAATAAACTAATTCTAAAATTTACTGAAAGATAAAATCATATTTAACTCTAAAAATAAATCAACTAAAAAATTATTTATAATCTATAACTGTTAATAAAAAAAATCTTTTGGTAACCAATTGGAAATCTTTTTCTTTAACATATTTCACTTCCATTTTACCTTTATCAATAGTATAGACTATTTATTAATTATTTTGCTTCTAAGTTCTATAGTTATTTTTTGGAATTATAGTTTTGACTGATTTAATAATAATTAGAAAATATTTATTACTATAAAGTAAAAGTGGACATGGATGTTTTATTAATAATAATTTCTTTTGCATTATTAATTTGTGTGCCAACCTAAACACTGCACACCCATCATTCTACATCTACCCCTCTCACCACTACAATTTAATGCACTGCTACAAATTCAGAATTTTGTTTTTCTTTTTCCTGAATCATAAATCATTAATGTAATTAATTCTTTTTTAGGATGAATATAGTTACTATTTATTATTAGGATCAATGTAATTAATTTTATTTCGTTTACTTTCATGGTTTATTTATTACTACTATCTTCATTCCTGTATATTGGAACATATAATTAACATTCTCATATTTAATCTTAAGCATTAATATCTTTTTGTAATGCATTATTATTATTATTATTATTATTATTATTATTATAGAAACTATTAATAAAGTCTTTGTTATAAATATAGAATAGAAATTAAACTATTTTTCGCATATTATTATTATAGAAATTATTAAATAAAGTCATTGTTATAAACATAGAATAGAAATTATACCATTTTTCGCATGAATATATTGAAACAAACATGTCTTTAAAATCTATTTAAAGTTATGTCGAGTGCAAAAATGAAGTAAAAGCGTTTTTTTTTAAATAATTTAAATACACTTGCAATATCAAAAGCTTTTATAATGTTATCTCATTATAAATCTGCATGTACTCATAAATTAAACTTGAGAACAGATTTTATAGGTAGCATTTAGTACTATTGATGTACGAGTACAAATAAAGATCTGTAAAACATTAAGTTATTTTTATATATGTTGCATTTGTTAAAAATATTATGCTATAGAACACAATTTACATTGAATTGTATTTTATTTTTTCTACTAAAAAGTGAGATTAGGGTTTCGAAATTAAAATTTATAAATGTAATTTGTAAAACAAAAGTAGAGAGTCAAAATCAAATAATAATTAAGATAAGTCAATCAAATTAAGAGCCAAACAATCAAATTATAATAATTTTCTAATTATTATATTCAAATTTGAATCATTAATCGATTTAATAAATCGACTAAACCGATTTATATAAAGTAAATATCAATATTATTACATTTTGAACCATTAAATCAATTGACAATTTAATTTTTATAACATTAAAAAATAATTGGCCTCATTTAATCAAAAAGTCCAATTAAAAATGTGTAAAGAAATCTGTTGATTTTTTTATAATATCTCCATGATATGTCTTTCAAAATATATTTAATTTTATATATTAAAAGAAATTAATATATTTTCAAATATAAAAGTTAATATATTTTGGAAATAGCATAAAATCCAAACTATAAATTTGTTGGAATTTGTTATGTACTATTAGTATTACATTCATTGTATATTATATTTAATTAAGTATTTAATGTGAGAATCTATAAAATAGTATTTTAAAAATAATAATGTTTTAAAATAATGAAATTATATTATTTTAATAATAATTTTTTTAATTATAAATATAAATTTAATAAAGAATTTTATTACTTAAAAATATTTCATATCTCTATAAACCTCTTAGAGATATTTTTCTCTTTAAGTTATTTGATCTTATGATCATATGTTTGAAGATCGAAGACCGTTTATGTGATTCTTGAGGTGAAATCTTCAAGTTTATCCAATCAATTTCTCCATTTAAGTAAGTTGACTTTTAGTTATTCCTTTTTGTAATTTTGACAATCTTTGCATGCGTCTCTCTTTGATATTGCATGTGTTCCTTTAGTTTTCTATTTGGTTCTCTATTTATCAAGGGTTATGAGGACATGTTATCATTGTGGTAGTTAATGAACACAGTTTGTTGTTAGCAGTGGCGGAACTAGGATGTGACAGGGGGGAGCCACGGCTCCCCAATTTTTTTTTTTAATTTTTTTTATATATATTTATATATTTTTTTAAATTATATTATATATTATTTATATTAAAATTATATTATGGAAAATTATAATAAAAGATAAAATAAAAAAAATTTAATAGAGACATTAATTTATAAAAGAGATTAGATTTTTTTTTCTGACTATAAGATTTTTTCATCATGTAAATTATCATGAAAGTCTGTGAAGAGAGATAAATACAAAGGTTGGGAAATAGAGGTTGGAAACAAATAGATTGAGATTCATATATACATTCTTGCATGATCTATCACAAATCAAGTTAGTATCTTATTATGATTTATGTATGTTAGTTTATGATTCTTTTTAGGATGTTTCTTCCAAATTAAGTTTATCCCAAATTAATATAACCCCTAATTATGATTTTAGGGATTCTTTTATGAACTTGGCATGAACCCTAATTATAATTTTTCCTAAATTATTATAATCCTTAATTATGAAATTTAGGGATTTTGTGTTTTTCGCTACCTATGGTAATTTTTTTTTAAGTTTTGAATTTATACAATATTGCTTATTTAATTAAAGTAGTATGAGTTTTTTTATGTTTTGCATTGTGATAATTGTGATTTGTGAATATAAATTTTATTTTTTCTAAATAGGTAAGAGGTGATAAATTTATACTAGAAAGATTATGATAAAAAGTAAAAAAAATGATTCCTTTTTTTCAAAGAGGAAGGTTTGTGAGATGAAGATAAAAAAGAAATGCATTTACGTTAACTAAGCTTGAGAAATTTAATAAGAACCAAGAATTTAAGACAATATAAAACAAATATCTAAAGTTATCAGAGTTACATATAATGAATTTAACAATTCAATAGAACGTGATCTGGGAAAAACGACATCAAATTTGACAATACCACCAAATCAAATTGATGACATACAAATGACTTATCTAAAATGGTATTTATGAATTAGTATCATGATATAATAGCGAATGATAGTAATATTTTTTTTGAATTCTACTATTATATGTGTTTGTTATAAGAAGAGAAAATGAAGATAAAAAAATGAATAATTTTTCTTTTAAAAAAAATTATATATAACAAATCTAATTTGGCCCCCCTACAATTTTAGTCCAAGTTCCGCCACTGGTTGTTAGGATAAATTGGGAACAAATTGACTATTTGGATGAATTATCACATGGTGTGTGTTACTAACGTGATATTGTATGATCTAGTTTAAAATTGCAGGTTATAATGGTTGTGTTTGTTTAGTTTGATCTTGTAATGTTTGAGGAAATTAGAATTTGAGAAATTGACTATTTCGGTATGAGCCTCAATGTTTTTAAAAGTGTTTTAAACCAAAGTACTAAGAGAGGGGTACCAAATTGAGTTATGAAACAGGTCTAATTCCCTCATATCATAGTGTGCAAATTTTGGATTTCTGATACAGTGTCGAGCCTCACATGGTAACGTTGAGCGTCAGCTTTTCCGAGTCGATTGACGCTAAACAGGTTTAATTTCCTCATATCATAGGGATAACTCAATAATTTGGGAGGATAAAACAAACTTAAAAAATATGCATTTTATTTAATTTTTTTTGTTGCAAAATTATTTATTAAATTGTCACCATTAATTTTATTTAACATTCATTCTTTAGCAGATAATAAGGGAATCCATCTATTTTTTATTGACACATTATTGATCTTAAATATGTTTTTATTATTTTTAGCTTTGAGAAACTCCTATAGCATATGAATTTGTTAACATTATTCTATAAGTTATATAAGCATTTGTAAAAGAAACTATTTTTTTTATACAATTAAAAATGACAATTGGCTTATCATTTTCCAAACTTATAATTTCTCTTAAGATATTTAATTATTAAAAAAATCAAATTCATCAATATTCAATAAATTATCATGTTTTAAAGATTTTTCAAGGTTTAAGTATTTTTATTTAAAAAATGTACAATCTAGTGACTTTAATTTTTTAACACTAAATAAAAAACCAAAAATATCATCACATATTTTAAATTGTTCAAATTTTCTTTGAAGTATGGTAATTGTTTTTATCTATGATATACAAAAAGTAATCAACTCTAAATGATTTTTGAAGATATTTTACAATTTCATTCTCAATGTTTTCATCAAATTGTCTCTTTCCGTGTCTAATACATTTTTCATGAAACTTCGGTTCTATATTCATTTCAAAAGCAATATCATTGACAAAAATCAATGCATTTTCGAAAAGTAAAAGATGACCTTTTAATTGTTCACTAGCTTCATCGGTGCACATATATTTTGATTGTAAATTCCCAACTTGATAGTAAGTATTTTTTTCCTAAAACTGAATTATTTTTCTACAGAAATTTCAACTTTGAATTATGCTCATATTATTCTATTATCAACCAAAAGATCATACCTAATCTAATTAATAGTTTTGTAGAAAAATTTCAGTTTCTCATCAAGATATATGCAAAAAAAAACTCTTCAAACTCGTAAATTGAAAAGTACCGAAAATCAAAACTAGACAAAAGAAACGTATTTCTAATTCTAATACACATATATAATAGAATAAAAACACAACAACACAAATAAAAAGGAAAAAAATACTAATCAGAAATGGGGATGAAAATTTTGGTACACACATACAATATAAAATTCAATGAATGTAATATGTGAAAACCTTAAAATATGCCTCTAAGAAGAGAAGAAAGTAAAGAGAGAGAAGAGAAGTCACACAGAGATATAAAGATAAGAGAAGAAAATAGAATTCAAGTTTATTATAAAAGAATAAAGATAACTAATCATTATTTTTTTTAAACTAAAATATAATTTACTAAATAAAGGTTTTGACTCATTAATTATCATTTTTAATATCAATAAAAATTAGCAGACACTAATAATAATTTAATTAAAGCCTATATTCAAACATAAACTTATAATTAATTTAATAGAACTATATTAGTAATAAAATATTTATTTGAGGCATTTGTTTTCTTACACATAATTTTACAATTAACTTAGTATAAGTATATTAGTACCAAAAAAAATCGAGGTTTTTTTTTCTCAAACATAATTTTATAATTAATTTTATAGAGAAATATTAGTAGCAAATTTTTTTTAGACCTTTTTTTTTGTCTCGAAGCATAAAACAAGTATTTCACTTGCTTTACCATGCGACCTTGATAGTTAACAATACTTATCATGACTAGTTCAAATACATTTTTACTCAAATCAAAGTAAAGTAAAAAATTATGCGTAGTGTTAGAGGACAAGGTATGGGATGATGGTATCATGCCACTTAAGGGATTAGACAACCAAAGACGAGTGGTATCGTGCCACTTATGATCCACACGAAAAGTGCCTCCAAGAAAATTTTTAAATAGAGAAAAGGAGGTGTCCAAAAGTAAAATATAATGTGAAATTAAGAAAAATGAGTCTAGAAAATTTAAGACACAAGTGAAATACTAAATAATGATAAGACATAAGTGAAATACTAAATAATGAAAAGGAAAAGGGGTATCAAATGTGTTCTTTTTGTCATCATTCTCATTTATGGGTTTACTTTTTGTCAAGCTCATTTAGACAACTCTAAGTTTGAGTGAACTTTTTTATTTATTTTAGCATTGAATCTCTAGGAAAAAAAAATCTTGATTTATTATAAAATTTGTCAATAATCACAAAAATCCGTAGATAAAACAAAATTATCAATAGTAAAAAACTCATCAATAAAATGACTGTCAATAAATTTTACTAACAAATTGAGAAATATGTTGGTAATTACTGACGACAACAAATTTGTTGGTAATTCTTCGTTTGTAAATATCTGTTAATAATTATTGACAGATTTGTGGTTGTTAGTAAAACTCGTTGATAAATATATCAATTTGGTTTTCTTCTTTCTCCCCCTCCTTTTTTATTTTTCTTTTCTTCGTCTTCTTTCTCTTTTTCCATTTCTTCCTTTTCCACCTTCTCCTTCTCTATCGTCATCATCCATCATCGTTGTGTCCACCACCTTTAACTTCTTCTCCTCCTTCATCGTTGTCGTTGTTGTTGCTATAGTTGCCACCGTTGCCTACTCCTTTTCTTTCTTTTCATTTTCCTCTTTATCGTATTCTTATCCTCTTATTCTTACTCGTCTCCATTTAATTTATAATACATATTCCATCAAATTTGGCGGGAAAATCAACACTCATTTTAATGACAAATTGACCGATGATATTATTTATGAATTTAAAAAAATACATTTACTAACAGATTTTAAAAAATTCAATTACCAATGGACTTATCGAGGGATTTTTGAAAAATTCAATTACTGACAATATGGTCAAAGTTAAAGTAGAAACTTTAGTGTCCATTTTGCCAACAAAATTTATCAACAAAAGTATCCGTCGGTAAAAAAAGTTATGCATTATCCATGAATTTACCAACAAATATATTTTTCAGTAATTAAAATCATGAGATCCGTTAGTAAAATCTACTGAAAAATATAATTTTATCGACATTTTTTTTTTCTTTGACAAAATTATGTCAATGATGTGATTTCTTTTTTGTGGTGAATTTGAAAGAGGTAATTATATGTATGAGAGTGATGTTCAATGAAGTTTAATCCTAACAATGACATACCATATCTTTTGTAATTTATTTTGCATTCTAAGTGTTTGATAAAATCTCAAAAACAGTATTTTTATTTTTACATAATTTTAATTAATTAAACATCAACGTAGTATGTGAAAATATTATTTTTTATAATTTAATTATCAATTGTAATTATTATCACGTATTGCACAATTATTTTGTAGAAAAGTGACTGATACACATACAATTAAACAAACCTTGCTGACAACATTTCTAAATAATGTTAACTCATTAAGTAAAGGACATATCATAAATTCAATAAATTCAATAAATGATCATGTAAATTAAGACATCTTGGTGAAAAACTAAATAATGTTTAATGTTTATGCTAATTAGGTAACATAATTTAATCTTTGATAAAATCATACTTAATATAATTGTGAGTATTACAAGCACAAAGATTTATTAACAAAATAGATATATTAATCTTTTCTTTGAAATTCTTTTATAACCTAAACAAGGGGAAAATGAATGCATGTTCCTCGTCAAACAAATGAATGGTTTTCTAAATTCACCAAAGTCGAAACATTAATTCTTTGACATCAAATAATTCACATTAAGATATTATCTATCTTTTATCATTTTATCTTTTTTCGTATGTATGTATCCAAAAACTATTTAAAAAAAAATAAAAAGTGGACATCAAAGTTGTGCTACTTTAGTTGTATAACAATTATTTTCCCATTATGATTAAATATTCTCATGGAATTTATATATATATATATATATATATATATATATATATATATATAAAATTAAAATATATAAGATTTGAAAGTCAATGATACATTATTTTTCCAACTCATCTCAACTCTATTTTCTCACACCTCAAATTTGTAACAACCTTACACCTTTTTATATTTTATCTTCAAAAAATATTTTTTAACTATTAAATTTTGACAACTTTTTCTTATAATAACATTACTCATAAAATTTATCATTTGTTTTTCTGTTTTATTTCTATCTATTTCTTCTACATTAGTTTGCGAAAAGTGAAAATACTTAGTTTTTAAATCATATATCAAACTTTTTTTAATCAAATATTTTGGTATTCTTTTTATAATCTTCCTGATTAAACCGCATAAAGGTATATTTTTTTTAATTTTTCAGGAAAATAAAGATGTGGAAAAAAATTAAGCTGAAAAAAGCAATTACCCCAATCAAATCATGTTACACTTGTGCATGTGCAACCTGAAAAATAAATATCAAATTATATTTTATTAAAATTCCAAAATTAGAAGTTACCCTCGTAAAATTCATAAATATCAAATTACCTTTTGCATTATTTTCTTTTAAATAATTTTCAAAATAGGCCATCTGATTTTTTTTTCAGATTTTAAAATATATTTTGAATTATGTATTTTGAAATATATTTCAAAATGTATACTAAATCATATTTTTAGATTTGGAAATATTTTTTGAATTGTATAATCTAAAACACATTTAAAGAAAATACATTATATGATGTGTATTATGGAAAACAAATTTAAATTTAAAAATATTTTCTGAATTGTATAATTTAAAATACATTTAAAAATTACATCTCAGAATATGTATTAAACATAATTTTAGATCTGAAAATTAATACATTATAAAATATGTATTTTCATATTAAAAATACTTTTCAGATTACAAATCAAAAATGCATTAATGTGTTTTGAAATTCAAACTTCGAAAAACTTTGGTGGGGTTTATGGGTTTTATAAGAGTGCAAGATAAACAAGGTGCAAAAAGAAATAATCTGTACACTTTGATTATGATTTGGGCTTAGTCCCATAATTCCAACAAAGCTATTTGGGCTTTCTGATGCTCTTTGGTCATCCAAGTATGAAAATTGTTAGCCTATTACTACTTCTTGCACCCTTCAAATTTCTTACAAAAATTGTTATTCACTTTTTCACTTTTAGTAATATATCTCTATTTTATTATTTTTTCCAATTTTTTTATACGTATAAAACATTGTATACTTACTGTGTAAAGAAATTATTGCCGTTAGTAAGGGATATTGGGCAATTTTGAATTATTTTTATTTTTATATATTTATTAACTCCAAAGCATAAAAAGATTATTATGTGCTAAACAAGATCATAAAAACTAAAAATGATAAAAAAAGATGAAAATAAGTTAAATTAAAATAATTTTTAAACTCTAAAGGATATTAATATAAGCATTTTTATCAATTTATTAAATAGGCAAAAATATGATGAGCAAATTAATTATATTTCTTATGGTTTAAATTTAAGTATTAATGATAATTAACCTAATTTATTAAATAATACATTGCTATTTTGGGATGCTATTAAATAATCCATCTAATTTCATTGCCATGCCACTTCATATCCTATACACTTTATTAGAAACACCGAACAAAAAATAGAAATGAAGAAACAATAAAGAAAAAAACAATTTATCACTACAACAAATATAATAATAAATCAGTAAAATATAAATGGAAAAAGGTGATTTTAAATTAAAATTTACTTTCTTTCAAATATCTGATTTTCTTTCAAATATCTGATGAATTCACATACTTTTTATAAAATGTAAAGTAAAAATAATGTTTTCTTAATCAGATTGAGTCTTTAGAATAACTTTATTTTCAAATGTTTGGAAGAGAGAAAATATTATTAATGACAACAATAGTTTTTTTTAGAGGACAATTTTAGTATTATTAGCTAAATTAATACCTTTTTTAATTTAGTAAATTAAATAGTTGATTTTTATAAAAAATAACATTTTAGGAAAAAGATACTAAATCTGAGTCTTTTTTGAACGTAGAATAAGTTTTGTGTCAGAGTATTAAAAAAAATCATTAATTGAAACTAATTAAAAATCATGACCAGATTCATTCGAATAAAACAAATGATAAAATAGTTAAAAGTTTTGAATGAAATCAATAATAAATATGAGTCATTGGCAGCTTCAAAGTAAAACCAAAGAACACAAAACATTGCATGTTAGATTCACACATTACACGGTTTGTGCCCGTGGCATTTTGGTCTTTCTCCCTTTCTATCACTGTTCTTCTTCCTTCTCTCTTCACTTTCTTTCTCTCACTTCTCTTATGAATCAATCTCTCATCTCCAAACATCCACACATGCATCACCATCAGGTATGTTCATTCCGTGCTACTAATTTTAGACAACTTTCAAATTCTGAAATACCTAATCGGAATTACGCAAAAGAAAAAAATATATATTGTACTGATTGGAATTAGTTCTAGTTCAGCTTGATTTGTGACCCCATTTTCGGGAAAAGGAAAAGGGTAGTCGTGTTATTGTTGTTATTGTTTAAAATTTTAATCTTGCTTGTGCTGTGGATCTTTGACTTCAGTTTAAGATTTTGAATTTTCTTTTCCTTCACTCTTTTCAGCTGTTGTTCTGAGTGAATGCGGCTACCCTTTAAGGTATTACTTCTGTCTCTGTAAAAATAGATTTAAAGTTCCTCCTTTTTTTCTTTTGGATTATTGGTGTAGTAGATTTTGTGATCTGGGGGTTTGGTTATCCTTTTGGGTTCAAAGATTTAATGGGGTTAGGTTATCTGAGAATTATAAACGGGTTATGTTTTGTTTTGTTTTTTCATTTGCATGTTGCTCAATGTTATTGCTTTACCGACAGTTATTCTTTGAATGATAGAAAATTTGTGTTTGTTCATGTGACTAATCAGTTGCTCAAGGCTTGTTTTGATATTCCCTACAGGTTTTTTACTGTATAGCTGGACAGTTTCTTGCACTTTTCTTGGCTTTTGCCTCTTTCCTCGAGGGTTTATTTGGTTTTTCCTTTGCTGGATCTTGTTTGCCTAGGTCTTCGGTCGGGATGAAACATGAAGACTTCAGTTTGATTTTACAATAAGTGTATGTCGGTGTTCAGCAAAGTCAAGTTAGCATTGAGATTCAGAATAAAGAGAGGAAAAATTGGTGTTACCTTTCTGATTTGTTGGCCTGGTATTGTGAAGGAGTTTAGTTGCAATACGACTAGGGATATTTTTTACTGATTCTACGATGGATTCAATTCAAAAGAAAGTTTATTACTGCTGTGTTTCTAAGGGTAACACGGTCCTCTATGTGTATAGTGGTGGAGACGTGGAAGTTGAGAATGTTGCAGCCTTGTGCTTGGAGAGTGCTCCTCCTTTCCACAGGTGGTATTTTGAGACAATAGGTAAAAGGACTTATGGTTTTTTTATGGAAGATGGGTATGTTTACTTTGCAATTATTGATAAAGGTCTTGGTAACTCGGTGGTTCTTCGGTTTTTGGAGCATGTTAGAGATGAGTTCAAAAAGCTGGCCAGAAAAGGTTCAAGAGGAATTTTGCCAAACATGAACTCAATCCACTTTCAGGAAAAGTTGGTTCCTGTCATTCGCAGTCTGATCACTTCATTGGAGAGTGTCTCTCATGGTAGTAGTAATTGGAGAGATGAAACTTCCAATTCTTTTCAAGTGGATCTGTCTCCATCACCAAGTAGTTTGAATGGACAAATTGAAGGTGCTAGTTCAACAAAAGCTCCATTATTGGGGAAATCTAACAAGCCAGATAAGAAGAAAGTGAAGGATCATGTGATTGCCATGAGAGATGTTGAGTTGGAGGAGCATCGAAAATCTACAGATAGAGGAGCAAGGGCTGATTCAGGCAATCTGGAAGGTGTAAGCCAATGTGGTGCAGGTTCGTCAGTTGCTTTGCAAAAGGATATGGGTTCAATGAGGATAAGATCAGCTCCTCAAAATATTCGGAAGAAATGGTGGCGCCAAGTACGCATTGTTTTAGCTATTGATGCAGCTGTGTGTATAATATTATTTGTCATCTGGTTAGTAATATGTCATGGTGTATCCTGCATACGATAGACTTTGAACTTCTTGCTTGACTGAATTTGAGTCACTACCATATGGAACATGACGTTTTCCCGGTATGATCTGGTCGGCAACAGAAATCGGTTTTGTCGGTGAAGCATGAAGATGGAAGTTACAGACTGGTCATGTTGATCAGATCAATAGTGCTATTTGCAGGCTCGTGCTTCTTGTCACCTGTATGTAGGCAATTTAATTTATCGACTCTACTGTATAGTTTCATTCTTCTAGTCATATGTACTTGTATATGAATTTTGCGAAGATTTTAAAGGGTCTTGATTGGCCTGTTTCTATAGATCTTTTTTTGACTGGTTTCTAATATAGAGATGACGAATATTCTGAAATCTCAAGTTCTATATGCCGAATAACTCTGCCTTCAAGATTTGTTAGATATGTTCAGACCACCATTTATAGCTTAGATATTGTTGCTCACTGCTCATAAAATATATTCTTTTAAGGTATGTCTAAATAAGTAATGGAGTTCAGAGAACCACAAGCCGTAAATTAGTAGTTAAAGAAAGTATATAGAATCATAGATCATTAAGTATGTCACAGAAATGTATAGCTGATGTTGCGAAAAAGGAATTATTCAAGATAGCTTGTTCCACTTCAGTTAGTGGGTTCTATGTATGTTTTGCCTAATAGTGAAGAGTATCTTTGAAAGTGGGTTGGGAAGTGTGTTGCTAACATTTCTCTTCTGAAAAAAAAAAATGAGTTAAAACAGCTGTTAACGGTTTATCTATCTACTACGCAAGGAGTTCCTCCATTAAAGGGGTATGAAATGTTCTTAGCAGTTAACTGTAACTTGCAAATAATTTAAGACATTTGGCTTGAACAAGGAGCATGATTTAAAATTCTCACACTACTACCCAGGCATGGATATCTAAAGTTGTAGCAGTGTATAAGAGCAGAAAATGATAAATGTCTACCCCATAATGGCCTGGGTTGGGGTGGAAAAAAGGGATGTAGGAAGAGAAAACAAGGTTCGATAGATAAAGTGAAGGGTGGTTTTATGGAAAAAGAAGGAATACATGAAAAGAAAAGGCAGTAAAAGTGGCATGGAATGGGATAGAAAGTGTATTTTGAGTATTTTTCGCATTGAGTGAGGTTGTGATTGTCTTCCTAGAAATTCAGTTGTTTGCCTAGAAATCCAGGCTAGTTTTGCAAATGAAAAAGTAAGTTTGAGTTTAATCTCAGAATTTTTGCAGTTGATGCAAATCTCTGCATCATGAAACAAAGGAATAAACAAATGAACAAATTGGTCTGGCACACTCATGCTTGCTTTAGTGATCACTTGCAACATAATGGTACTTTTTCCCCTTTTTTCTTTACTCACTATTTGTAGCCCCTTTGTTGTAGTTGAAGTGGATCGACTTGCTTGTGTAGTTGAGAAATTTGTTTTATTTTCCCCAGCGCTAAAACTTACTGATAAAGTTAAACCTGTTGCTTGTGCAATTACCCTTTCATTTGATTTGAAACTCTTTGGATTTTATCACAGCAAAAATTCGAACTTAAGGTCCTTCTTGTAGCTCTGGAAATGTTTGTTTATTTTTATTTTTTTTATATTTACATGGTTTTTCTCACCTCTTACTGCTCTGTTGTAAAACGTTTCCATGTAAAAATAAATCATCAAAGTAGCCATTAATTCTAGAAACACCTCATAGATAGATAAAAATTTAACACATGAAGTTGAACCGATTTGTTATGCCTATGAAGAAGTCTCGATTACTTGTGAACATTGACTACAAGTTAAAATAATTTTTTAGTGTTTTTTATGGCTTCTTATGTCACATAAGAAGGATTCAAAGATTCAGAAATTTCGAGTCTGTGACCTGTCAGAGAATCAGAGTGATCTTTTTCATTATCATGACATCAATAGATTGACCTGGTTCATAAAAACACAAGTATGGTGTCATGTACTACTAAGTTGAGGTGTCCAAGTCCAACTAACATGTACTTTTCATTTCAAAGTTTTAGTTTATCTTCTTTCGATTGTTTCTTTGTATCATAAAACTTAAATCCAAAATCTGGAATCTCCCTTAAAGGGAAATTTACTCAGAACTCACCAAATTCTTTTCAAATGAAAACTACCAGTAAAAATTGTATGGATGCTGTAGAAACAGAGTTAGGAGTACAATGTTGTACACTCTTTTTTGTAAAAATTCTAGTACTAGATATGATGTCTGTGTTGTCCATATTTGATTATATTTTATATGTTTTATAATCTTTGAGACATTCTTTAATGTTTTTAATGAATTGGATGAAACGTCTGTAGAAAATTTATTCTGTTGACTTGTTCGCTATAAAGATGAAGTCAAATTGCAGAAATTGGTTTGATGGCTGGAGCTGTGCTTACTATTTTGGTTGTACCATTTCCTTGTCACATTCAATAAGTTAGGTATCCAATGTTGGTAAAATTATTTATGCATAATAACTCTACTATTGATCTGGCTAAGGATAAAGCTATTAAGACAAGCTCTGTATTTATTTTAAAAAATATTTGTTATCAGTTTATATAAAGTAAAAAATTCATATAAATAAGAAGGTTCATAGCTTGAATTGGATTTGGCTAAATTTATTATCTAACTTGATCAAAGTTACAGCCAAACTAGTTAAACATGCATTGATTTCACATTTATGCATGTCAACTTCTAAGAATCTTCTTCACTGTATTCATACCTTTTATGGGGAAACAATTGGCTTCATTTTTTCTTGGGAGTTTTTCTTTTTTCATCTTTTTCAACAGTTCTTATTATCTTGACAAACACAAAGTGATCTATGGAGGCCTATTTTGAACTTATGTTGGGTTAAGAATAGGTTAAACATCTTTTACTACTGTCTTGGCAAAGTACTAAATCTTTTTCTTTTCTTTTTTTTCTCATAGAACTCACATTAGGTGTTCTTGTTATAATAATATTATAAAACCATTTGGTTAGTTCATACATTATATTGATTAATTAAGACAGTAAAGATTTTTATCTCATCGTGAAACTTTACTCTGTTATCTTCACATGAAAGGCTTCAGAGGAGAGTGAAAGGATTTACTTTTATAACATATTTCAATTAAAATATATAGGATTCGTACGTAGTACAATTCTTTGGTAGCACCTTGAATAATATTAATGTCAAGAGTTCTAGACAGATTTGTATATTAATGTAAAGTTTCAAACTTACCCCTACTTATGATATTGGTGTCAAAAGTTGCATCCAAAAAGCTATCTTCCCTTTTCTTTTACTTAAGTCTTTTAATCTTTTTTTTTTAAATGGATTAACTTTAAAAATCAATATAGAATGTTTCGTTGAAAAATATGCTATTTGTTCATGGGAAAATGTCAAAATTTAAAATTTCTTTATAAACAAGACTTTGATTTAACAGAGGCTATATTACTGATATGAACATTGCACACTTGTACTAGTAAGGCACATTTATTTTACACCAATAAAAGTACACATTAATTAATATAATATCCTATATGTAATGTAAACCTATGTTAAAAGTTTATTATTTTATGGTACAAAAAGGAAAAAAAAAAGAACTAAACAACTATTTTCAATACAAATAACTGTGCTGACTAAAAGAATGAAGGACTGAGATTTGGTGTGTGAATGATGGACTTTGAATCCATTTTCATGCAATAATAATCTATTTTTTACATGTTTTATGTAAGTAAATTCACAAGTATATTATGTCTTTCCGACAAATTTCATCATAATAAGAAAAAGAACTTTTCATTTCAAGGAGACCATCATATCAGTTACACATCAGACACCACTCAGTGATGATAGATTTTGAAGAATTTGAGCAAAAGCTGCACTGTTCATTTACCTGCATGAAGAAGAGCTTTGTGTAGAAAAACAACACTTTTGTCAACATCATCTTTAAATAAATAGGAACAAGAACAAAAACAAATTTTCAGTTTTTTCTGTCAAATTTATTATTACTGTACACAGGGTTTATATATATTCACATTCTTCATTTGAACAAGTAAAAAAACTTGTGACACAGTTGCTTGTTATAATTAGCAGACTAAATTGTTGACCTTGCAAAGTGAACACCATGATGATGCATGTTCTAAACAGTTGAAAAGAAATATGAATTAGGTTTTATTTTGTGGTTGAATGAGGTACTATAATAGGTTGGCACTTTGTCTGGTCTTGTTGGAGGAGTTGTTGGAGTGAGGAGTGGTGAAATGAAAGAGAAGACAAGAGTGAGACATGAACTTGGTCCCCTCCAAATGAGTAATGAAAACTGAGACTTCCAAATTCCATATCTGTCACATGGAAGATAGCTCTTAGTAATTTCCATCATAATTCACACTCAGATAAATCTTATAGTCTCCATGTCTTGTTTACAAGATGCTTTACCTCACTCAATCATGCAAGCACCATTTGTGCATATAAATATAAATCCAAGTTCGGATTCTTTATTAGATTTTTTTGGTATTATCCTATGTTAAACGTTAAAAGTACACGAATATTATACTTTAAAAATCTTTTTAATATATTTTAAATCATCAAAATCAATGTCTATTTGGGTATTTGAAGACACAACAAAGAATTTGAACTCACACATCACAACAAATATATATCTTGTGCGTGAGATAAAAAATGGGTGATCTGATAGCAACCTGTCTGAGATAGGAGGTGGAACTAATGCCCAAAAAACACAAATGTTATTAAGATTATCTCTAGTCTGGCTTTGATACTATGTTAGAAAGTGAACTTTAAGTTTAACTCAATCCCATAAAACCGTATTGAAAGGTGAGGTTTGCATCTTATTTATATATATTATAAAATTGTCTTATCTTTAGTAAATGTAAGACTTCCGATCTGCATAACCAAATTGGGGTTCTAGCTCTCATCCTTAAAACTTGAACTTAAAATTTGTCCATAAAATCCTTAATGTTATAAACATTTTAATCTATAATTATATATTTTATTGCACATAAAATATTTTCTCTATCCATACATATACACACAAATACACATCAGTTTTATCATCTCATACATGTAAAATGTAACATTTGATACTATAATAAAAATATACAATAAAATTGTTCTTTATATAATAATTACTCTCCAAAATATATTATCTTAAAAAAGATAATCATTGCCTCAAATGAAGATCAATGTTAGATCATGAAAGTATAATTAAGAACACCTCATCCATTTCCTTATGAGATGATGAACACTACATGCATGTTCATAACTTTCTTTGTTAATTCTTCCTTTCTTCCATCTTTATCTTCTCTTCTTCATAAAGAAAGAAAGAAAGAAAAAAGTTCTTTTGTATTATTTGTTAACTTTCTTTCTGCTTGGTTGGTCTTATTTACTAGCAATGCATCATTATTACACATTCAAGTAAAAGCATAAAAAGGGTTTTTTTTTTTTTTTTTTTTTTTTTGCCTCCATGGTTTCAAGTTCATTCATCTTTCTTCACAAAATGCAACAAGTGGCAAACAAGGACTAAGGTTTTACTAAAATCTCGTGTGTTGTTACCTTTACATCACATGCATCACTCCTTTTTCCATTAATGAACTTTATTTCTAGGGCTAACTAATTAATCTTCCCCATGAACTTGGTGTTTAATTCCACGTGAAATCTTTCATAATTTAATGCATTTGATATAAATAATACAGATCCATTCAAATTTTTATATTATTACTATAACTAAAAGTTAGCATTGGTTGGTTGTTATTAATCAATTCATAACAAGCTTGTTGAGAAGTAGAATAATGCATATAATAAAACAACATTAAATATGAGTGAAATAAGATATCCATAAACTATAACAAAAAAAAAAGTGTGAATTATAAGAATAAGAAAGAATATATGTTGAGAAAAGTAAAGTTTGTAAGAGGTATAGGATAAGTTAGGAAAAAGAGAGGAGAAAAAAAAAGTGATGCAATTGCTTCCCATGTTGAAACAAACCATGCAAATTTGTTGCTCTGAATTGTCCAAAGTTATCAGAAACTATTGTCAGCAGATCCTAGGAGAGGAGACACTTGGTCCACCACTTCATTCAAATGGAACACCAAAACCCTACTACGTCAACCTAAAGTCACCGATACTTTGCCCAATTAATTTTTTTACACACACACACACACACACACACACACACACACACACATATATATATATATATATATATATATATATATATATATATATATAATAGTTCAAGTGTGAGTCAAAGTCCTACATTGGATATTGTTCCGGTATACCCAATAAGTCTCACATCGTTTAGGAGTCGAGGTCAAGAGAAGTTTAAATACTCCTACCTCCCTCTACCCTCTGAGGCGCTTTTTAAGGACAAAACATCGTTGTTCCTAACGATGGCTGTCAGACGAGCTTGTGGGGACCCATACTCCTACCTCCTTCCACCCTCTGAATCACCTTTTATGGACAAAACCGTGACACTATATATAAGAATAAAGATCCATAACATAATTGTCTTAAAATTTTAGAGTAAAAGTGGTGTCAAATGTCTTTTATATATATATATATAAGTTGTTTGTGTGCGAGAATTTTTTATTGATAAATATTAGTTATTTTTTTTAGTTGTGTGCGAGATATGGTTGAGTATCTTCTCTTCTCAAACGAAAGTTCTCTTACATATGAGTGTTTTGATACTAAGTAAAAAACTTAGAATGATAAAGAAGTGAAGAGAATTTGATGATATAATTACTTTAATAATAATATATACGTAGACTTTTGATTCTCCAAGACTAGAGATGGCAAATAAACCCGTGCCCGTGGGTATCACCCGAACCCGTCCCCGTTTTGACGGGAAATCCCCGCTTTGACTGGGTATGGGTATGAGTATGGGTAATACCCGAAATTTTCAACTGGGGATGAGGATGGGGATGGGGATATATATATACCCGCCCAAATACCCGTCCCCGCTTAAATTACTAAACTATTTATAATTTATTAAATAATCTAAAATATATATATAAATAAATATTATATTTACACATAAAATATAATATAATATAATATAATATAATATAATATAATATAATATAGTATATATACATATAAATAAAATATACTTTTATATATATATATATATATATATATATATTTACACATATACATGTAATAT
>Ga0214542_1001300_pt1 | contig 50882 bp, 20 predicted proteins | sample CNSS1metaG_FD_160096 | JGI IMG/M metagenome (GOLD analysis project Ga0214542, IMG submission 160096) | Root nodule microbial communities from cowpea collected in UCLA plant growth center, Los Angeles, California, USA - CNSS1 | ecosystem: Host-associated > Plants > Roots > Nodule | place: USA... | reverse complement strand
TTCGTACATAAAGTTATTGATTGGTCATATGTATATTCCTTCATCGTGATCTTCTCGAATTGCATGTACATCATCAACTAGATGGATTTCATCAACGGTTGTCGTTCTTCTAAATGGGTGGGCGACATCAATATTAAGATCACTCATATTCTCTTCATTAGGATCAATCTGTTTTTTTTCATGAAGAGCGACAAACCAATGTTCAGTTGCAAGATCTTTAACATAGAAAACCTGAGATGCTTGTTGTGCCATGATAAATGGCTCGTCTCGATAACCCACCTTTCGAAAATCCACTACAGTCATTCTTGATTCATCTATTTTGACACCACTCTTATTGTCAATCCACTTACATTTGAACAGTGGAATAGTAAACATGGTATAATCAACCTCCCATATCTCTTGTATTACACCATAGTATGTCATTGATCCTACTACAGGATTTTGATCTTTAGATGTAGAAAATTGTAGCGACTCAGCTACAAGCACCGGGTCTCCTTGGACCGAGGCCTATATCCTGACTTCCAGCCACTTTTTGGCTTCGGGTCCTACTGGACTGAGGCCTATACCCTCACTTCCAGCCACTTTTTGGCTTCGGGTCCTACTGGACCGAGGCCTAAACCCCTCTTTGGCACCGGTTTTGAGCGAACCGCGGCCTATACCCCTCTTTGGCTTCGGGTATTTGGAGAACCGAGGCCTAAAACTTGGCTCTAATTGCAAAAATGTCACTGCACCATTATATACTTCGGTTCCTGGCCAACCGAGGCATATAAGACGAGGTAAAATGGGAATTTTGCACTAGCGAGACTTTTGATAGCGTTTTGATGCTATAATTGATCCAAATTCGAATAAAATATTTCATTTTAAATTGGAACAAGTCTATTACTTTTTAAACTTAAATTGGAATAATCAGTGTTATTATGTATGAGTATCATTATCTTTAAATTTAAATCAAATCCCATTTTTCTTTAAGTTTTAACAAGTCTCATTTATAATTGAACACAAAAGGAAAAAAAATTCTACACTAGTGGATTTGTGGGAGTTAAAAAGCTATATATATATATATATATATATATATATAATAATGAAATAATTTGATTGGGTGGAATTGTTCGAAACAAATATAGGCAGTTATGAAAAATTAATGGTATTAAAATTGTCATACAAGCTATTAAAGCATTAAAATTCCTTTGAAACGATAATGAAAGTTGCACAACTACAATACTAACTATGCAAGAGAATTTAACTCAAGCATGTAATTAATAGAGGCAAGAAAAAAAATTAACAGAAGAATAAAATTAATTTCGAATGTATAAGAAGTGAAATTATATTAACCAGCATAAACACATTTACTACTATGCTTGTGTGTAAATAATTTTTAAATATCCATAAATTATTTCAATTTTAAAAATAGTAATTAAAAGGGTAAAATTAAAAATACAACTAGTTATAAATATAATTATAGATATATAGTTGTAGATAAAATAAAATTTAATTATTGAAATAAAAAATATTATAAGTAATATTATGTAAATAATTATTTTATTATTAATGTAAATATTGTGTACAAGAGAAAACGATCTTATAATATTTAATTACTTTAAAATTCATTTTTAACATTTTTCAATAAATCTAGTCATTAATATATTAATGTATTTTGTTATTGATGTGGTGGACAATCACAATAAATAAATGATTATGATTATGGAGATAAAGTTTTTTTTTCTTGTTGAAGTTCTATCCCAAAGAAAACATATATTAGAATTAGATTCATATTTAATAGTTGATAGGTTATATTTTTTCATATATGGTTATGATTGTAGTCATTGTCATGGTCATTGGGAGATTGTGGTTCTATATGGTTATATGACATTAGTCTTACACATATAAGACCTTAGACACCACTTTTACACCAAAATCTTAAAGCAATGTTGTTATGGTTCTTTATTCTTATATAGTGTTTAACTTTGTCTTTTCTATCCAATGTGGAACTTTGACTCACACTTGGACTATTCCCAACAATAGTATCACATGATCTGTCAAATATTTCTTAATAACATAGAGAGTGGTGACAATAATAATCCATTTCTTGCACATAAATGTCAAAATGGTGATCACCACCGGCCCATAAAAGCGACATAAGTACAAGATCATTGAAACAAAGATATTTTAGTGTATCAGGAACACGATCATGAAGTTTGTCTTTGCAATGAACACTCAACTGTATAAAACACAACTCCTTTGGATGTAATTTATTAGTTATTTTAGTAGTAACTTTATGTTGCAGAGAAATATTTTTGAGAAACAATTAATCATTACTCTTGTTACCTTTTAACTATAGAGTAAGAAATAACAACTAACATAGTGTTCTCGTAATTTTGAAAAATAAATCCGTCATTGCTCAATTTTTTCTTTAATAGGATAACTTTAAAGAAGACCAAATTCTCTTACATGAACTCAGGTAAATATGATGGATATATATTTTTAATGTATATGAATAATTAAGTATACATTAAGCATGAGATTATATATATTTATGAGTGTTCTAATAGGATAGACAGAATAGATTCAACAAACAATAGATATTACTAAGATAAGCTTTAAATATAATCTTAAAAGTGAATTTTAAGTCTAATTCAACCATACAAAACTTAATTATAAAGTAAAATTTACACCTATTTATATATATTATATTTACAAACGAGTGATCTCCAACATTATTTAATACTATTTAATAATATATTTATATTTTTGTTCTTTAACTTTATTTATGGATTGTTTGCACTACCGTCATCTGGCATTCTCCAAACTTAAAATTTCGTTAATTTGAGACTTTGTATAAGATAATTAATTTATTATTAGTCCAACAAATGATTTATTTGATTTTAAATAAAGGGTTAAATATGTTTTTGGTCCCTTAACTTTCAGTGAATTTTGGAAATTAGTCTATTTTGAAACTTTAGACCAATTTAGTCCTTCATCTTTTGAAATACGTGGATTTAAACCTTTTAATCAAATTTTGTTAAGTTTATTTGATATTTCAAGCACATTTCATAATAGTATTTGACTTAACATTAAAGTAAAAATGTGTCAAACAGTATAAACAACTCAAATACAATCTTGAAATGCGTATGAAACATCAAATAAACCTAACAAAATTTGATTAAAAGGACTAAATACATGTATTTTGAAAGATGAAGGACTAAATTAGTCTAAAGTTTCGAAATGGACTAATTCCAAAATTAACTGAAAGTTAAGGGACCAAAAACATATTTAACCCTTAAATAAAACTTATAAAATTTAATAATAAAAATACAATTTATTATAATAATAAAATCAAAAATGTATTATTAGTCAAGTATATCCATACATATAGTCTACATTATTCAAATATTAATATTAATCCATTATGATTTATTTAAAACATGATTGTTAGTTTTGAAATGGTGATTTAAGCCAAGAAGGGAGGGGGCTTGAATTCACTATTTAAAACTTTTTCGAAAGCTTAAACTCTTTTCAATTGAATCAACTAGACTAGAAAGTTAGGATGTAAAAGCAGCAGACCAGTACACTTTCAATCAGTTGAAAAATAAAAATAGCTGACTAATTTGTTCTTAAGCTATAAAACAGTTGATTAAAAAGACAAATCAATCTACTAAAATACTGAGAATTTATGCAGAATACAAAATTCGTAGATTTAACTCAAACAACAATCTTTCACATATGAGACTTGTTCCAATCAATTTTTTTAACTATTATACAGCCTCAGATTACACAAGAACCATTAAAACACAGCAAAGAGTGAATTACTCCATTTTCTTGAGATTTTAAAGTGATTCAAAGAGAGTGAGAAGAGGGAAAGAGAATTACACAGTTTTTTTCATACTGATTCACTCAATCACATAGCTACATTTAGTTTTCCAGGACAACCTGAGCTTGGTTTCCACTATATTCAAAAGTTTTACAAATCAAACACCAAGATTAGACTTTTGAACAAAGAACCACACAAGATTTTTGACTCACTAAAATCTAGACAACTACCCTGCAAAAATCACACTTACAGACCTAAAATCACATCAAACAAATAACCAGAGGCACTAGAACATCCAAACCTGATGGTGGCTCTCCCTAACCAACCATACATGTGTTCTTCAAGCTACTCATAAGCGAAAATGCCTCTAAGATCAACCAAGATTTTCAAACTTCACGTTGCAGTTGTGTATTGCAAAGAGAGAAAGTGTTTTCGAAGAAGAATGACAAGATTTCGCGCTTAAAAACTCAGAAATGTGACTCTACTATCGAAAACACAACATATATAGTCTAGTTTAAGTGAAAACAATCAATTGAATTTTTTGTACAGTCAGCTGATTTCACTGGACTTAAGTGAAATCAGTCGATTGAAAAATAACTCAACTGACTGAATATATTCATACCAGAAACTATATATTGCAAGCATTGTAACATGATACATATTATTTCTAGATTTAACACACTAAAAACTTAATCTTCAAGTGGATCCTCATCAATCTTCATCAACCATATGTAATCTTCATACACTTAACTTTATCAATTCTTTGCTTCAAACTTACTTCTGCCAACAATGATAATATATGAATAATATACACTGATATAATTAAGACTTAAGTATGATAAGAACATGATATATATATAAAATAACAAGTTTAAAATTTAAGTCTTATAAGACATAATTATTAAAATATATTGATATAAAATTAAATTTAAAATCTTTATCTTAAACATGATCTTACACCACAATAAATAAATAAATATATATATATATATATATATATATTAGAAAATATAATTTCAGCTAACAATAAATTAAAATATCAACAACTAAAATTCAATCTTATAAAAATTTAACATTGAAGTACAAAATAAATAAATCAATATCTCATATAATTGAAGTAGTTTTGACATGACATGAAAAATGTATTTATGAAAATTTGTGTTAAAATAAAAAATATAAAAATCTTAAAAGTGATTTCTCATATTATAATAAAAAGTAAATTAAGATTTTATAAAACCTGAGTATACGAACATGATATAAATTTAAATCATGATGTTTAAATAAAATTTAAAATAACTTTCGTCTTGAAAAGGTATTTTCATCAATAGTTAAATAAGGCTTTTGTTAGAGTGTTAATTTTATAAAAGTATAATTATTGATTTAGTTCCCTTAATTTTTGGTTTTGTTCAATTTGGTTTCTTTATTATTGGTGGGTTCAATTTAGTCCTCAATTATTTAAAAAGGTTCAATTTGGTCATCTCCGTTAGGTTGGACGTGTCAAGTTGTGAAATTTTTAATTCTTTTTTAAAATTCAATTTTTCTTATTTTTAATTTTTTTCTAAAAATTTATAAATTGTCACATGTCAGGTTACCGTCATGCGACATGTCTTTACAATCATGATACGTGGCAGTGGTAATAGTTATTTTGAATTTAGTCTTCTATTTAAATTTTCGGTTCAATTTTGTAATGATCCAATTTTATTTTTTCCAAATTGAGACCAAATTATTAAATAAACTTAATTACAACTTATATATACATGTTACAATAATTTTTTTGAATATATACATGAAATCATTTCACCTAAAAACTCAAATTATTTTATTTTTTACATTAGTATCTTTGTAATTTTTTACACTTGAAATTTTTTAAATTTTGTACACTTGTAAAAAATAAAATAATTTGAATATTTAGGTGTAAGGATTTGATGTATAAATTCAAAAAAAAATTATTTTAACATGTATATATAAGTTAGAATTAAGCTTATTTACTAATTTGGTTTCAACTTGAAAATGACAAAATTTGATCGTTTTAAAAATAGGGATACTAAATTGAACTAAAAAAACAGATGACTAAATTGAAAACAACTATTACTACTGTCATGTGTCACGATTATAAACTACTACGTGACACGACCGTATCCTAACATGTGACAATTTATAAACTTCTAGAAAAAAAAATTAAAAATTTAAAAAAAAATTATGATTTGACACGTGTCCTGTATGGACATGGTGTTAACTCTAATTGAACAGATAGAACCAAATTGAACCCTTTAAAATAATTAGAAGAATAAATTGAACCAACCAATAATAATAAGGAAATTAAATTGAACCAAACCACAAAATGAGAAACTAAATCAATAATTATACCTTTTATATAAGTTATGTAAGAATATTATGGCAAAGTAGAATTTGTAAAAGTTAAATTAAGACTTCATAAATTAAAACTAACAATAAATACAACTAATTTTGTATGCAATTTTATTTAATAATTACTCTTTTAATGAATACAATACATTTGCTTGATAAACACATTACATTTACTTTACCCATTGATTAATTATTGGATTAAATTATGTGAATACAGAATAACTGAAAATAATTAATACTCCATTATAAGTTAAAAAACAATTATTTTTAGATAAATTACAAATATTGGAAACATATATTATTTGAAATGGCTAAAATAATTATATTTTTAGTACTTTTATGATTTTGAAGCATGACAAATAAAAATGATGAAATGAGTTTGAATTTAAATACTTTATCTTTATTGGCAAAGTAAAATTTTATTTTTATTCTCATATTTAGGGGTGGCAAAACGGACCAACCCGATCCATTTGAGTTTGGTCCGTCTGTGGCCCGTAAAAAATAGGTCGGGTCAGGCCGGCCCATCAAACAGAAACGGGCCAACAATCACAATCCGTCTCATATAGAACGGGCTAACGGGCTGGGTCGGGCTGGCCCGTCCACTTTTTTTTTCTTTTTTTTTAAACTTTTTTAATTTGTTTTTAATTTGTTTATTTTTAAAATTTGTTTATATTTACATATAAATTATTATTAAAGGCATATTTAATCAAATAAAATATTTTTAAAATTTTTAATTGATTAGTTAATGTTTTTAATTAGATAAATTAAAAATTATTAAATTTATATATTCAATTATAACTAATAATGAAACTTAATTTGTAGGTGTTAATAATTTAAATTATAATATTATTATATATTTACATATTTAAAAATATAATATAAAAAATTAATATTTTTAATTACTTTATTTTTTTAAAACATACTAGGATGGACTGACCTGTACTTTGGCCTGTCAAGTTGATGGATTAAATTGAACGGACCAAAACAGGCTGACGGATTGAAATCTTCAACCCAACCCATCTTTTTTAACACGAGCTGACGGACTGGCCCGTTGAGTCCGCCGTTTTGCCACCCCTACTCATATTTATATTCAAAAAGTATGACATTTTTGTCTCACAGTGCAAAATCTTATAAAAATATATCTTATAAAAATAGATAGTTTGGACATAACATAAGAACGAAAGAAGTAATTGCAGTGTGATGTCATAAGATTAGAATAATTTGGACTAAATAAAAGTGAGTCCATTTGATGAGGTGGTAACATATCATTAACCAAGTTAATGTGGGCTCCACTTCATTAATGTCTATTTATTGATTTTACATTTCTAATGAAAAATTTTATGCGATGGTTTAAAAATAATATTATTTTAAGGCATGTTATTGTTAAGGTTAAAATACCTTTTTATCCCAATTTTCGTCAAGTTTTTTTAAATAAGTCCTAATTTTAGTTTTGTGTTCAAATAGGTCCCAATTTTTGTCAACTATGTTCAATTGGGTCCTTTTTTGCTAACACCGTTTAAATCATTAACGGCCATGAACAGTGATTGTCATGTGTCATTTCGTGGTTTTTTTGAATTTTTTTGAATTTTTTTATTTTTAATTTTTTTTTAATTTTTTTTTAATTTTTTTTTTTAATTTTTTTTAAATGTACACGTGTCACTTTGTGGTTTTTTTGAATTTTTTATTTTATTTTTTTGAATTATTTTTTAAATGTCCACGTGTCAATCTAGTAGTGTGCCACGTGTCAAAGTCAATATTCTATATTCAATTTGGTCCCTATATTTGTTAATAAAATAAAAATAAATAAAAAAATTTAAAAATAAAAAAAAAAATCAAAAAAATCACGAAGTGACACGTGACAGTCATTGTTCATGGCCGTTAATGATTTAAACGGTGTTAGCAAAAAAGGACCCAATTGAACAAAATTGACGAAAATTGGGACCTATTTGAACACAAAATCAAAATTAGGACTTATTTGAAAAAATTTGACGAAAATTAGGACCAAAAAGGTATTTTAACATATTTTTAACAACCAAATAAAGTATTAATATGTTAATCTTATAAAACTTTTATATTAAATTAAAAAGTAAGAAAAGAAAAAAAGAGGTTTTAAAAATAATAATATACAAAATGAAATATAAAGAAAAAATTAGAGTGAAATTGAATCAAATCTTAATTTAAAAATAATTGTCGATTATATATTAATATTTTTTTTATAAATTTCATGTTTGAATGAAATAATTTAAGAATGTAATTTATTTATTTTGTGTATTTAAAATTTTTTGAGGTAGAATGAGTTAATTGAATGAAAAAAATTGAAATTTAAGAATTTTGAGAACATATTTTAAATTAAAAAATAGAATTTAAAATTTACTAAGAAAAGAGAAATTGAAATTTTACAAATAGTAACTTCTTCTTTATACGTATTATAAAATGAAAACCAAATTAATAAATTTTAAATGAATATTTAAATTTAACTAATATCTTTTTTCAATTTTGATTCTAAAATACATATTTTTGAAATAAAAATTTATTTTGAAAGAGTAATTCAATTAGATTATCCAACCATAAAAATTGAAATGGAACATATTTTTATTATTTATATAAATAAAATATTTAAAATGAAGATAATTTAATTATAAATAATTTAAATATAATGTATTTTAGTTCTTTAAAATGGTTGAAAATATCTAAGTTAAAGAAACTATAGTCATATTTCATGTAATCAAGTTTCATTAATTAGTATTTAATAAGTGATTCTATATCATTAATGATATTTATTGATGAACATTTACAATGTTCAAACTTAATAGTCCTAATTATATTTGCATTTATGAGTTTTAACTTTCATGTTACCATTAATTTAGATTCACAATGATTGTTATTATTAACAATTGTAGTAACTACTATGATAATTCTCATTACACCTAACACCGACCGAAAATTTTCATTATCCTACGTGGTGGAAAAGATTACAATAGTGTGGTGGTAATATGTAAGATCAGTTTAAGTTCCAAGCAAGTAAAATCTTTATTTTAGGCCTTTAAAAAAAGCTCAATAAAAAATATTAGGATTAATATATTTTTATTAAATTAATTGTAAAATTAAGTTTGAGAATAAAATTTAATTAAAATATTATAAGTGATTATAAATTTTTATTGATACTGAAAATGATATTTAATGAATTAATTTTTTTTTTAATAAATCATAATTTTGTTTAGGAAAAGTAAATGGTTAATTGTCTCTATTATCTTACTAATCAATTCTTATTTTTATTTTATTTTCTTTCTTTATAATTTCTCATCTAGTTATTCTACTCTTTGGCTCCTTGGTTTCTTTTTGAACATTGCTTCACTAGTTTAGCTTGATACATTAATCAATTTTCATTGGTTTATTTTCATATGTGATGTGTGTGTGTCTCACTATCTATATTTCAAGTGGTAGAAGGAACTAGTTGACATTTACCATTTTTATGTGAGAGTGTATCATTTCAGACAAAAAGATAAAAACTAAAAGTTAAACAAATTAGTTTTATTATGTATTGAAAAAAAAATATGAAATGAAATTAATTACGACAAATTAATTGATAATTATTTACAAAAATCTTGAAAAATAAATTTTAAATACAATTATGATACATTTTAACAATACATTTACTTTACCCATTGATTATTTATCGGATTAAATTATGTGACCTCAAAATAACTAAAAATAATTAATACTACACTATAAACTAAAAATCAATTATTTTTAGACAAATTACAAAATATTGGAAATGACTAAAATAATTATATTTGTAGATGGTTTTGAAGCATGATAGGTAAGGATGATAATGAAACTTTTGCATGATACTTATCCCATTGAAGAATAGGTATGAGTATACCTAAACTCATACTTACCATTTTACCGATTCAAATATTTATTAATGTTCATATAAACATTAGCAAAAAAAAAAATCACGAGTAAGAAAATTGTAAGGGGTTATTAATTAGAATATAATGAGGTGATTATCATTAATGATATTTCCTTTAAACATTTATGATGGTCAAACTTGTTAGCCCTCATTGCATTTTCATTTTTTAGTTTTAATGTACCTTAAATTTAGATTCACACTTACTATCATTATTATTAATAGTGGTAGTAATTCCTATGATAATTTTCATCATAATCAACACACACTACAATGGTTAACAAGTTAATTGCAATTTTAGAATGGAAAAAGACATCCAAGAAAGGAGTCGCACAAAAAGAAGTTGATAATCTATATTGACAATATTGTTGATCGCACATCACAATAAATTTAAAACATGTAGATGATGTAAATATAATTTAAACTTGATAATTTTATTAATGATTATGAAGAGAAAGTATTATTATTTTTTATTCCAAGGAAAACATACTGTAGAACCGGATTCTTGTAAAATAGTACCACATGGTCCGCTGTCATATATTTCCCAATAACACTTATAGTGATGACAACCCAAATCCCTACTTTGCACATAAATGTCAAAATGATAATCAGCACCTGGCCATACAAAGTGACAGAAGTACAAGGCTGTTGGAAACCAGAAATTTTCACGAATTCGAAAATGAAATGATTCGCCGAATTTTAGCGTAACAGGACCCACATCATGTTTTTTGTCTTTGCAGTGAACAAACAACTGCGGATCTTTCACATGTAATTGGTTGGTTATTTGAATCGTAAGTTTATGAAGCTCAGGAGGAATTGTTTTAGGAACCAATCCATCATCACTCTTGCTACCTTTTGAAAGTAGAGCAAGAATTAACCACCAACAAAGTATTCTCATGATTTTGGAGATCCAATCCATCATTGCTCAATTATTTCTTTGGTAGGATAACTTCAAAGGAGACTAATTTCTCTTACATCAACTCAGTTAACCACATGTATAAATACCTCTAAAAATAATTAAATATTCATTAAACATAAAATTAGATATTCATGAGTGTTCACAAGATGTGATAGACCCAACAAATAATAGATCTTACTAAAATAAATTTTAAATATCATTTTAAAAAGTGAATTTTAAATTTAATTCAATTTCATCCATTTTATTTATAAAATAAAGTTTACGTTTATTTATATAATTTTAAATTGCTCTTATATTAAAAAATGTTTGATCTCCAACATTATTTATTACTATTTAATAACTTGTATTTTGTTCTTTAATTTTATTAATGTATTATTTGCACTAACGTCATCTGTCATGCACGAATTGGTTAAAGAGAAACGGGAATTTGAGACTTTCTTTAAGATAATTAATTCACCGTTAGTCCGATTGATGATTTATTGATTTTAAATAAAAATTATAAAATTTAATAATAAAAATACAATGTATTAAAATAGAAAATGTATTGGTTAAATATTTCCATACATATACTCTATATTATTCAAATATTAATGCTATTTCATTAAAATATGATTTGTTTAATACATATTTACTGTAAGGATAATGTATAAATAATACACCAGATATAATTAAGATTGAAGTCTTATAAGGTATTTATAAAATAACAAGTTTTAAGATTTGAGTCTTATAAGACATAATTATTAAAATATATTGATCTAAAATAATTTAAAGTATTAAATCTTAAACATGATATTACACCACAATAAGTTTTAAGATTAAATATATTTTTTATTTCTCAAGAGTGAATTTTGGAATTAGTCATTTTTTCAAACTTTATGCCAATTTAGTCCATTTTTAGAAATACGTGAATTTAATTCTTCTTACTAAATTTTGTTAAGTTTATTTAACATTTTAAATGCATTTTATGATAATATTTGAGTTAACCTTGTAGCGAAAATGTGTCAAATAGTATAAATAACTCAAATACTATCATAAAATGTGCTTGAAACGTCATATAAACTTAAAAAAATTTGGTTAAAAAGATTAAATTTACGCATTTTTAAAAACAAAGGATTAAATTGGTCAAAATTTTTGATAAAAAACTAATTTTAAATTTTACTAAACCTTAAAAAAATAAAATATATTTAATCCTAAAATATATATATATATATATATATATATATATATATATATTTATCTTATTCTCATACCCAAATTAAAATAATTAAATATTACTAATATTTAATCAATGACAACCATTGAATAAGAACAATTAATGTTCAATCAATGACAGGCATTGGGTAAGAACAATTTTTGGACTAAAGTGGAAGTGGGAGAATTTGATGAGTTTGTACCATGACATTAATCAAGTTAATGCGGGCTCCACCTCATTGATGATTATTTATGATTTTTATGCTACTATATCCTACGTCCATTTCTAATAAAAATTTTCATAAGGACCGTGTAAGAAAATATTTTTCTATATTAGAAAGATATGCTATTATTAATAATTAAATAAAATATTAATTAAGATGTTAGTCTATAAAATTTGTATGTTAAACTAGTGAAAACACATTTGTTAAGCAAATGTATGTTATTTTTTTATGATAATAAAAAATAAAATTATTATTATTATTATAAAATTAAATATAAATATTTTTATAATTTTATTAGAAATAACTTTTACGTATTTTGTAGGAGATTTTATAATTAAAAAATGTATATTTAAAGGGTAAAATTAGAAAAAAAACATGTAAAAGCAAAAAGAGAATTTTTTTATATATAGGTATATATACTTTTTATAATTTTATTATAAATATTTGTTTATTTATTTTGTAGCTAATTTTATAATTAAAAAAATTGCTAAGTTTAAAAAATGATTAAATGGAAAAAATGGTTAGATTTAAAAAAAAAACACTTCAAGAATAAAATTGGTAAAATAAGTATTTAAAAAAATATTTACTAATGTGAATTCAAAAATAGATACTAAAATAATAAAATAATAAAACTGAAAATAGTTTTTTTATTATGAATAATAATTTAAATTTTAAAAATAATTATTAAAAGGATAAGCTTGAGAAAACAGAAGAGCACACCAAAGAGGTATGTTTCATTATATATAATTATAGATTATGATTAATTATTTAAATTTAAAAAGTAATTATTAAAAAGTAAAATTAGAACAAAAGAAGAAGACACCAAAAAGGTGTGTCTCCTTATATATAACTATAGAGTATAGATATATAGTTATAAATGAACCTAATTACATTTTATTTTATATCTGTTTTAAGGTTTAATAATTTTTTTTTGTTATAATTTCTGCGATTATGTCCTCAAATTTTTTCAACTCATAGTTCTAATTTTCATAAAAAATGATGAATGTGGTTTATTTTATAAAATTGGTGTTGACATAATTTAGAGACGGTGACAATATGAGACTATAAATAAATGAAATGTAACATTATATAAGTCCAATCATCTAGGTATCTCATTGTACAAGTCTAGTCACCTTGATCTCATGTTATCATTTATATTGTCACTCGTCACTGTCAGTCAACAACAATATATTGAATTCTTCTTAACAAAATAAAGGCTACATTAAAAGAAATGGGTTAAATAACTTTAACAAAAAGTATTACCAGAAAAAATTTATTAAATCCACTAAACTCTTATTTTAAAGAGTCAAATCATGTATAAATAGTTGATGGGGAGAAAAACGGAAGAGATTAGAGAGCCAATTAGATTCATTAAAAACGTAATTAGAAAACATTACTCATCCCCATCCATTTGATAAAAGCAAAGAAAAACAAATTATTATTATAGATAAATATATTTTTTGTCCTCTAATTTCGGTGAAAATTAAAATTAGTCAATATTCGAAACTTTGGACCACTTTAATCCTTATATACAGAAATACATGGATTTTTTTTTTTCTAAGAAAAATTGTTAAGTTTAACGTTTCAACTAATAAATCATGTTTGAAACATCAAATAAATTTCATAATATTTGTTTAAAATAATTAAATTCACATATTTAAAATAATTAAATTTACAATATTTCTAAAGTTAAGAGATTTGAAAAAATTTTAAAAAAATCTAATGTCAATTTTCATTAAATATTAAAGAATAAAAAATCATATTTAATCCGATCACTATTATACATCAATATATTGCATGAAGTTTACGTTATCTTACCAATTTATAAATAACTCTATCATCGTTCTCAGAAGATAATCCCAGTTTAGGCTGTATAGTCATACTTATTCAATTTGTCTATTTAAGACGTTCAATCACATATTTTAAATATAAAAAATATTCTATAATCATACTTAAACTTCATACTAAATATATATTTTTAGACACAAGTTTTATATTGCAATACCAGATTATTTTTATATTTGCTTCTAAACATTATGAAAATTAAAATTAAAATTAAAATAAGAATACAGATTAAAAAAATTATACGATAAGAAATCCACTATACCGATTAAAAGAAGTGGTCATAGATGGATAAATATTAGATTCGTTATATAAAATTAAATTTGAAATTAAAGCTATAAATACTAGAAAAAACTAAAATTGTATTGATACTTTTATGCAACGAGAAGGAATAACTCCGAAACTCATCCTTTGTTTACCATATATACAAGAATTTCACACTATCGTTGTAATAATAAATTCATAAATTTTTCAATAAGCTAGCTCAAAATGATAATTTTTCATTAGTTTATACTTTTTTTTTGCCATGATAGTATACGTAATTTAAACATGGGCATTTTTATTCATTCATTCTTTTATTTTTAACTTTCATATCCTTAAAAAACATAAAACCATTTATCCAAATTTTTTTAGTAACAAATGATTAGCCCACAAATAAACTAACATTTCTCAATTTTCAAAAGAATTTGTCATGTTTCCAAAATCCACCATCAGTGAAGGTTTAACTAAAATTGTCACAGAAAGTTGAGACAATCCAGTGTTGGAGTAACAAAAGTGGTAATTACACTAAATTACATGTAAAAGGTTGAAAATAATGTGAATCCAAACACTGTAATTTTATTAACACAAACTAATGGGAAAATAATAAAATACAGAATACACATTGACATAGACTTACATGAAAAATACAGAAGATTGTGTACAGAAAGCAGAAACTAACTTCCCTCTTGAGATTTGTGTAATGGAAAATTCTAACTAAAGGTAATTTCTGGATTTTATCATTATCAACCAACACAAACATGTACATGAGACATAAGAACCTTCTTCTGACATCATCATCATCAAGGAGCCATGTTTCCTTGTCTTGCCTTGAGGACAAGCTCTTCAGTGGTGGTGCCAATGATTTCGTTAGCCCGTTTTAGCCCAACGCATTGATACCGACCAACAGAATCCTGAATAACAAGAGTAGTTTCCAGTCAACAAAGAAATCAAAATATTCTGACAATTATATATCTGAGAACAAATGGGAATAATAAAACCAAGTTACAGAGTGTTCCTTTAAAGAGATATACTATTATTTATATACTAATAATCACTACGGAAATATTTTTGAGGAATCTCACCCGAGTAACAATTCCCAATTTCTCTAATTTCTCAACAGCATCATCCACATCAAAATTACAATCCTCACCAAACTCTTCTTTGATTAGTTCCTCACACCATTGATCAAGATCCTGATTCATATACCAAACAGCTAATGTAAGTACTTAGACAGCAATAACAAAATCTTGCTCTTCTACGTATATAATAGAATTTCTAAATATAGAGAACAAAAGAACAAGATTGGTAATATCTTATGTTCATGTGCGTACCTGTCTTGTAGCTTTGCCCTGTTCCATCAGAATAAAGAATGAAACTATTACCTCTTTGACCTACACATTAAAGAATTACAGATTGATGGCCGTTAGTTACATGCTTAAATTTCAGCTGAGAGCCCAAGCTCTTAATACGCGGAGCAACTGGAATCCATAAAATGATCTTTCAACAATCTAACAACTTGATTACCAAATATCTAGTAGTAGCATAATCTTAAGACCCAAATAAAAGATGATATTTCTTAAATTATTAGACGTTTAAAAAATGAATTGCAAATTGGAGAGCATTTGAGAAGTAAAAGCTGATATTTCAAACAGTATCCCTATACTTTTCACTCTGTTCAGGAACATTTGATAGAAGGGAATTGTTTAAATGAGTTGCGTTGAGCTTTCAACTTTAATTTCCGTCCATATAAGATATCAAATATGGTTTTTGTTCCTTCCAAAGATATTGAGGGACCTTGGGCTGGAAGCATTCAATTTGTGTTATTTGTAGAGATGGTATAAAGGTATATTTATATCCATCCTATTATTTACAAATGGGGTGTAGTGGGTCTTGTCAAGCAAGATGAAACAAAGTAGGGTTTTCTATCCTAAGTGGACCTCATGTCCAGTATCAAGATCCTAAGGGTTTTAGCTATCTCTCCAGTTTTTAGTTTACATAGTTTAGTTTTTAAACTTTACATGTATACCGGGGAGCAATTACGGCCAATATATGATTATGGTTGCTAACAAATAGGATGATTTTTCTCCCTTGTAAGAAAATATAGACATATAAACTTGTTAAAAGAAGTGGTAAAACAAGAACTTCAAATAAGCCTAAGATATACACACACATGCATGAGTGTTCACACAATATCAGATGAATTTCCCACAAAATCCACCAATCAAATTGAAAGGTCGGTTTGAAACTCATCCAATATTGTTTAACATTCCATTCTCGTATATCAACATATAATACTTTTTAAACAGGATACCTGATCACACACAATTGCTTAAATTCAACAGCTAATGGATTCTTAGTGTAGCAGTATGGGTCAAACAAACAACTAACAAGGTGATGTGAATGAAACCATCACAAATTTAGCACGAGGACATATCATCAAGATTATATATTTTAATAACCAATATATAAAATCCCAACTCTATCCATGTTCCTCTAGATTGACAGACATACCAAAATGTCAAGAATCTGATTATGTGTTGGGAAAAAAAATGCTTCAAGACTGAGACATGTCCACATTCCGAATTTGTTATTTTTATTTGTTATTGCTTTCCTAGTTTTAAGGAGTCAGTTAGGAAGTTTTTGGTGCTTTGTTATCCCTATTTTCATGACTTATTCCTTGCGATCCGCTAAGCAAATTCTGCTTTTCTTTTCTTAAAAAAACAAATTCCAACAACATGATTAATAATAAGTTAATAACAAATTTACAGAAAGAATTTGAAACAAAACCTTTGTCACACTAAAAGCTTCCGTTCATGGGAATCACTAACAGGCAAACCCATTGGTTCACAAACCAGCCAAATTGGAAGGTACATAATATACTGCGAGGCAGAGGAAACAAAGAAGAGTAACAGTCTGATGGTAGTAACTAATAGAAAATAACTGGTGGCAGCCATGAATTAGAAGTCGGTAAATATCGAGCGTATATGTTGTTTTTGCAGTTTGTGGAGAAAAATATTCTATGTATGATATGAGACTTGCCTCTGGGACAAGAAGAGTACTGCTGTATTGAGTACAATTTTCTGTTCAGTAATATATTTTACCAGTTCCCTGTCATCCCGATCTGGGTCATGCTTAAGAAATGAAATATATTTGAATATTATATTTTAAAATTGTATTGTTTAACAATGTAGTATTCAAAATAGTTTTCATTCGAGTTTCTCAGCATTCAGAAACAGCAACGTGCATGACTCCAGTTAGGTTAGGGATATTCACAATGCTGATTGTGTCACTTTTGAATAAACCTATTATCTAACCCATTAATAATTATACATATTAGGTTAGGTTTGTGTGATTTTATAGTCAAACACAACCCGGTCATAAACATATTGTCAAAGAGAATAAAACATATTGCTCACGGTAATCATATAACACATCATATTCAGCAAAAGTCATACAAAACAAAACAATTAGTTATACTTAAGTTTTTGAAGTCTTCGTTTTAGAAGAATGGAAATAAAACAATTAAATAGCTAAATAAGTATGTGCTCTGTATGAGTGAGTTCTCAAGTTCACAATTAAAACAGGATAAGTTCTCAAGGGTTCTCTCAAATTCCCTTTCATTTAAAAATTCAGGCTCACAAAATCATTACATATTGAATCCTAACAGTGATAAAAATTACATAGATTCATTCATGTATTGTAAGATACGAAGTCATTAGATTCATCCTAAGATAAAATTCAGTAGATCGCCAAAATGTATCGAATTGTAAGATTGGAATTTTGAATCACAAGATTCCAATAACTATGATAATTAAAGAACCTTAAATCAGAACTACATTGACATTTTTTCACACTAACAGCAGCACTGCCAAATGACATTTTATAGCAACAGCAATACGTGAGAACAGTAAATCCACCCAAAAGAGAATCAAACATCAAATCAGAGCACAATTATAAGGACAAATCAGTAGGTACTGAAGCAAAAAAATATCAGTCAGCACCCAACGCACAGAAACAGAAACAAATTGAAGAAACAAGAGTTCAATCAAATCCCAGATCAGCCAGAGTCAAACTAAAGGAAGAAAGATTGAGGATTGAGCAGAAATAAGCTGGCAAGTCTCTGGTACCATTAGAGCGGCCAGTCCTATCTTACTTTCTGAACAATTCTAAAATCATTAACAAAAATTATCAACAATGATTTAATTTAAAAGAAAAAGAATATCAATACATCAAGCTGGGACTTACTTCCTGTTGAATGACGTCATCACATAAATGAAGAAGTGTACCCTTTCCACTGTCAAGTTGTTTGTCATACATTGACTGTGTAATCAAATTTTGATATTGAGCCATGTTTTGTTGGAACCTACAGGGAAAACAAATTAGTGGCCACTGTGGTTAAATATATTCAAATGCATTTACTTCCATACACCTTAAGTTATTAGAATATGACAATGATAATGTGAACACAATTCAACAAGTTACATGAATTTGTATGAAAAAAAGAATGAAGAGACAACAATTTAACTAGTCAACAAGTTGAGAGATTTCTATCAATAGTGTCCAACAAAAATAGATCAAGTTTCAGAGCTATATGAAAACAATTTTCACAGCTGCGGAAAAATTCAGTCGAAGTATGATCTTTATTGGGTGCTTAACAACTTTATTTTCCTTAATTTAGATCATAACCTCTCTCATTATAGAATAGTTTCTTTTGAATTTTTTTTTGTAGGAGCAAGTGCTAAATTTCATGGGAAAATAGCCAATTAAGGACAAAGTGTCAGAAAAGTGGACTTTAAGCCTAACTCAACCCCACAAAACCTATTTGTAACGTGAAGTTTGCATCCCACTTATATATTATGAAATTGTCTTATCTCTAGTCAATGTGGGACTTCCAACACAGAGAAAGGAACAACTTCGAAGAATGGAAAAGCATGAGTATTTATACTTTTTCGGCTTTACACATCAGATTGGCATGAGAAAAAGTTGTAGAATACAAATAGTTGGCCTCAACTAAAAAGGTTTTGGTAGTGTCTTTCTGAGGGTTTGAGAGAGGTCTGAAACAAGAGCACCAAGGAAGAGAAGAAGGCCTTCAATCAACTGACAAGAAGATTCAAAGCTCACTCTTTTGCTTTCAAAAGGAAACCCATAATCACCATGGATGTTTGATCCTTTTTGTATTGGGATTGAATGCAATCTTTCCAAACTCTTTGTAGTGCTGCTTATATATATATATATAGTCCATAATTTTATCCTGTGTTAATGATTTGATTTTGTTCTTAAATGTTTAGATGAACAGATCACTTGTCTTCTTTAACTGATTTAGGTTAGGGTTGGAAAACAAATCTTAAACTTGAGGTTGAATCAAATCATCTAATATTTTTTGAATGCTAGAGATAGATTTCAATCTATTAGTTAAATCAAGTTTTGAGCTTAAAGCAAGGATTTTATTACGATGATTTGCAGAATTCAGATGTTATAGTTAAATCTTTAGACTTTCTAGATTTAGGGAATTGATCTAGAAGGATTCTTGAACTTTCAATAACACTGAGTAACTAAATGAATACACACATAATCAAGAGAGCACAACAAAAGGATAACGTGAAGTTCAATCTCAATAATTCTTCTTTTCATTATTATTCCAAATGTAGCAATTTTTACTTTTGAAATTGAAATAAAATCATTTTGAAACGCTATTTTCTGTAGCTTTCACTACCAGTCAAATAAAGATTATGGTTGCTATAATTTTTGCATAAGTCCTTGTGGATAAAACACTTGTTAAAAGTATTACATCACCTCAATACGCTTGCGGAAAGGAAAATCTTAACAGCATATATCAGCAATAATAGGGAACAAGCAACAAAATACTTACGTAAAGTATGTCTTAGCACAATAACCAATTACAGTGGATAGAACAGCAATGATGACCCACCAATCAGCTGAAGGCATTTCAAGTGAACTAACTACAGCAACCTGATAAGACCATCAGATTCATTAGTTCAAGATGATGGAAAACAAGAACACTAAAACATAAAAAATAAATCAAGGTTAAAAGACTAACCAGCCCAACTATAGCTGATCCAAGAAACTTGACCCAATCCATTGGTGTTAATCCAGGGTTTTTCTTTTCTGGCTGTCAAGTAAGAAGTTCTTAACGAAGGTCATTACTAGTACCAGGGAAAATTTATTAATATAAATTTGAACGTTCATAAGAGATTCATGTTAGATTTCTGTTTAATGGCATATGATGCTTTTCATTTTCTGAGCTGAGTGTGTAGCAGAACACATTCAACTTTTAACCATAATATTCAATATATGAAGTCTTCACAATGAGGTAACTCACAAGAACTATTTCCATATCAGCCATTGGAATGTTTTTAAAATGCTTCACAAATATTCCTCGTTCATCTTTTGATTTGGTTCTGGCTCTCCTGAAAAATAATTTGCTTATTAGATTTAAAAATTTCAACAGATATTTGATGTATAAAGATCTACCTGTAGACAACAATTATCCTATCAAATGTCGGTTCTTGGATTAAGGTCTTGCCCAGCAAATTACGACAACTGGCAATTGCAGCAAATAATCACATGAGTGACCGGATCAACACATTAAAAATTTGTGCAAAAGAAAACTGCATAAGCACTGCATTTTGGTGAGAAAGAAACATAATATACTTCAAAGATAAACAGTACATATACTAATTATATGTGGAACTCAATAATTTCCTATATATTAGAGATCTCTCAATGACTAACGATATGATCAAATTATATTATATAAGTGTGTGTAAGCCTTATCATACTGAATAGTTTTGTAGGCATGAGTTAGGCATAAACTTACTTTATGTGATAGTATCCAAATCTATTATAGTAAGGTTTGTCAGGCCAATTATGTCATTCACTAGCAGGTCACTATTGAACCAGAAGATGTATTGGAAATCTCATATTGACTAGATATATGGTACAACTTTAGCATATAAATGACTGTAAATCCCATCTTTGAAGAGTTTGTAGTGTTGAATAAGGCATAAACTCACTTTTTAAGACTGTACTTAAATTCACTTTTCTGAGTTTTAGATTTTCACCACAATAGAATTCCCCATGTTCCCTGAACTTAACCAACAACACCAATCCAGGTTGACTATTATCTCAGAAATGACAAATGTCTATTGTTAGAAGTTTAATATAAAATCATTCATATGAATTCATCTAACTTCAGTTTTTGACATAGTATAGTCACCTAACAAGATTTTAAAATAGTTACTTCAGTACAAAGTATTAGAGTTCAAGATTTTCATCACAAAAAAATTCTCCATGTTCCTGTACTTAGGCTTAATGAAGACCAAAAACCTCTATCCAAGTTGACAATTATCTCAGAAATGATCATTGTCTATTGTTAGAATTGAAACATAAAACCACTCACGTGACTTCATCCAACAACTTCCGTTTTTGAGATAGTTCAGGACAATGTATCAGACTTTCCGTGTTCACATGATCTTGAGTTTAAAGTTCGTTGTCCTTGTTCTTCTAATAAAACGATAAATTCTGTAAAAGGTAGGTTGACCAGTGAATTATTGATACTACAAGGCCAAAGTGCTCTTAAGTGAAGGGACATGTTACAAATATAAAATAAAATCATTCGTGCATCTTTCCCTGCTAATTTAAAGCTTTATAGACAGTTGTTTCATGACCTTCACCCAATATTGATGTTACACTACTAAGATGTTATATTTCCAGAGTAATGAACATACAGTACCAAAACTTTATGCGGTACAGAGCATAGAATGAGAATTTAAATAGTAAGTTGAATGAAAGATGCCAACAATCAATTTTCAGAATTAACATTCAACTTGAAGATGATGGTCAATCTTACATGCCAAAATTCATCTCATCTAATAAGCTTCTATTACAATTAATAAGTTATAAAAAGGCACTGGCCTCCATCCAGAAAGAAAATAAGAAAACAAGAAATATAGCAGTAGCAACAACAACCACGATGTGGAGAGAAAGCATTTTTCAACCTTAGTTGCATATTTTCAAGACGTATTCGCTCAACATATAGGTCCTGTTCATCTACTTCAGAGTTAATTTCATTGTCCTTTGGAATTTTCTTATTTCGCCTTTTTGACCTTCGGGATAAAAGCTTTTCCAACCTGCAAGCAGTACCGCTCTATAAAGTTGTATGGGGAAAAAAGCACCTAAAGAAGCATCCTGTGTATACCATGTACATACATGAATAGATTAAAAAATATGGCCTTTCACTACACAGACGAAACTCATATTGACTATAATAACTCATGGAAACAATAAATTATTTCATATTGGCCTTTCACATGTCTTGCTGAAACTAGCTAATATGATAATCAATAGTGGATATTCATAGCATCAACTACAAAATATTCCACACTGAGTCTGCTTACCTAGTTAGCCTCAACAGATATGCCCAAAACCGTCCAATAAGCATGTCCACTTTCTCCATGACAAAGTAGTCACTTGTTCGATCAATCCCAATGCCACGACGAAAGATAACATACTAAAATAATATGCTTTGTTAGCTTGCCATTTCACAATCAGACTAGACTCAAGGGACAACAACAATGTTTAGATTGGAATTTGTATTTGCAGGTTCAGCTCATTTATTTTGAGGAACTACAACTTTTTCCAATCTACTGCAAACAATTAAAATAATTATAAGAATAATTGTGAACTAGCCTCTACTGTGAGTATACAACGGTGTGTGTGTGTGTGAGAGAGAGAGAGAGAGGGAAAGATCAATAATAAATCAGCATCAAAGAAGTCAAGTAACAAAAGCCAAATAATATCTACCTGATCTCCACAAATACATAAACCTTCTTAACCTACAAAGTTCTGGTCTTTACTTAACAACTTAACATCACAACATCCGATATTGGACCACTACCAAAAGACAGTGGCATCAATCAATGTGATTCATGATTTGGTCCAAAATTCGCAACTTCATAAAAAAACTTAAGATTCTGCTTCTCGAACAAGGATGGACTGCCAATACTTCAATATAACATTGTCTAAGCCAGTTGTTAGGGTTTTGAACTTTAAACATCTTGTAGAATGTCTGTCATTTGTAACAAAAATAAATAAACTTGAAAATGAAAGGTCTTTCTCCTGAAATGATTTTATGTATGCTACAATAACTTAAAAATGGGGCAGGGAACCACTGAGACTTACATATACACAGATTCCCAGCCAGATAATAAATAACGAACACCACAGAACCATGAAATGCTCTTGGATAAATACCTTCTACACTAGATTAAGAGCCATACCTTATCAGAAAAATCAGGAAGGTCATCATGATGATGCTCTTCAAAATATTTCTTCAGAAGTGTCTTGTCAAGCTTCATCAGCAAAAATACAGACATGAGCAACTACTAACAGCAAAAACAAGCATCTAAATATACCATTAAAGGAACGTGAATTATGCACAAACCTTAGACTCATCAACAGTAATGGGAAGATTTAGAAGATATTGGCCTGAATGTGCAACGTCAATCTCATCATCAGTCACTATCTTGAAGTTGCTCTTTTCCATGACCTACATAAAGAAACAAAGAGTCTTCACTCAACCACTAAGGGGTGTAAATTTAATTTACAAAATATCACTTCGTTGTTTAGGTTTTGAAAATTAAATTTGTTACGATTACCTTAAGCTAAAACCCATGTCTTTAGCCTTAATCATTAACGACCCTACAATGCGGTTGTACAACAAACTTTTAACATTGTTACTCTATGTTAAAAAGCAGCCATTTAATCTTTTCACTCTTCCATCCTAATAACACAGGTGAACTCAAGACTGTAGCAACAATTTTGCCTCATCCCTCCTCAATGCCGTAGGTTACTATATATTGAAGCAAAAATCTACTAGGTTCTCCAAAAGACTAGAGTGTCACCAACATAGGTCTTACAAAGATTTTTTTTTTTCACCAAACTAATCCCTCAAAGGATAACCACTACCAAATTCATCCATTCAGCGTCACAACTTCAGTAGTTCATAAAAACGCATGTGGAGACATTTTAGATCTAGAGAAACTAATTTGGTAACATAATCTTTGAAGATCAGTGTAGGATATTGCTCTTTTTCGAGGAACTAATTTGGTGACAAAAAAACCGAAGAGGAAAAATGTAGAAGCACCCATAACCATTGCGAGACTGGTGCATTTACTTTTTATAGTAACACCGTAATCCGTGATAGATTTTCAAGTATATATTATACTAACAATATCCCCAAGAGATTATACTTGAATGCGAAGTAGAGAGAGTACCTGAAAAAGGTAGGTTAAGAAATTCTGTTCAAGCACATCAATTTCTTCGGGAGATAAATTCTGCTGTTCCAACTTTTGTGCTCCATGCACAGGGTCAAAGAGGGAATAAAGTTGCTGGAGACACAAAGGAATCAAGCTCCACAACCACCAGACATCTAAAAATATATCAGAAAGATCAAGGAACGAATAATACCATCAAGTCCTCAAACTGTAGAAGGTACCAAGCTCGAATTGTGTACTCTATTCTCTTGGAGAGCTTCAAAAACTCAGTCCGGTCTGAACTATGCTCTGCGTATAATACCCAAAAAGAATTCAAGTCACAAAGAATTTAATGACAATGAGTCGAAGAAAAGGAGAAAAACGAGCCAAATTTCTTCTAAAGTATAATATATACAAAATTTGAACTCCAAATTAGCACTCAAAAACTAAATCATTAAGGGGTCGGAAATACCAATCTCAAATTTGTTTTCAATCGTGGAAAAGCAACACTGATTTTGCCACCCTCACCAATACTCTCAATTCGAAGGACAACCACAACACAATCAGAGCACAACAAAGTCCAAACACTCCCCAAAAATGATTTTATAACTACCAACAACAATAACAACAGAGAGACCAATTTGAGATGGCAAAGGTGAGCAAAAGAATGTTCAAACAAAAGCAATACCAATAAGATTGGCCAGTGTCATTATGAGCTTAGGCTTCAGAATTGGAATGACAGATTCCCGCTCTAAACGGATGAAATCACCCTTGCTTCGATCCACTTCTTGCAAATGTGCCATTTTGGCTTCTGCCTATCCTCTTCGTAGCTTCAGCACCACTCCTTACAAAATCAAAACTTGGAGCAGCAGGGGCGTAAAGGAATAGTTTTTATTCGGTATATCAAAAAGTTAGGTGCAGAGAAGAGTAAACTAAACAAAGGGTTTCTAATTCCACAACAAAAATTCACAGTCACACTTCGCAGTGCTGTAACCGCAACACCAATAAGGAAGATGAAACGACTCTTAGGTGAAGGTGGGTCACAACACAAGCATGCGTTTTCCACCAAACTGAACTTTCGGGTTTCTTCTGAACTTTGCAATTTGGAAAATCAAGTTGAAAATGGAGAAGTCACTGCTCTATTTTGAATAGAGTCAAGTCACTCCTCGCTGAATTTTGATACCTTTGTTTATTTTCCTAATAAATCCAAACACTGTAATTGTAAATGGTAAATGGTAAATAGATCACAAATCATCTTTCATAGAAGGAAACAAATTTATTCATATATTGACTATTTACTTCTACATAGTTTTTTTTAAAAGATAATTAATTCAAAATTTATGATGTTTATAAAATTTAATTGGTTGATAAATAAGAGTGTACAAAGGAAAATTTTAGTTCTTTCACTAGTTTAGCCATATTTGTAGTTGTTGCCTTGTTTATTATATCCTGTCAAATATCATTGTGTTAATAAATTATTCTTATATATCAATAAATAATAACTTGATATGATAAAATATATGTGAAATCTGTAAATTTATAAGACTAAAGTAAAAACTAAAAGTTTGGAAATAAAAATTAAATTCGGTTAAGGTGTATTGTTTATGCAATAACAATATGAAACATTTTTACATTTTTATTTAACCATAATTTGTCGTATATAATAAAGTTTCAATTTCATAATAATTATTTTAAGAATTATTTATTGATAATATAAAATTATTAAAATAAATAACCTACTGGAAATGTTTTTGTCTTATAGTATTTGCAGACTGTCGGTGAAATGAGTAAATTTGATTGGACAAGCCTCAGAGTGTGGAAAAGATATATTGCCTGCTGTCTTTTCATATCATTAGATTAATTCATTGTCAATAAAATCTCCCTCTTTATTAGCTTTTTTTTTTTTTTTTTTCATAAAAACATGATGATATTGTTATCAACGATGACAGAAATATCTTCCTTTTTACATTAGAAGGATTGGGCTTAAACTAAATGAAATAAATAGAACTTGTTTTTAGTCACTCTATTATTACTAGATGCACCCACGTTAGTAGGAAAAAAAATGTTATTATTATTATTATTATTATTATTATTATTGTTATTATTGTTATTATTATTATTATTATTATTATTATTATTATTATTATTATTATTATTATCATTATTATTATTATTATTATTATTATTATTATTATTATTATTATTATTATTATTATTATTATTATTATTATTATTATCATTGTTAATTTGTCATCTTAGAGGAAGAATACACTAAAAAAAGTTAGTTTGGAAAACTTATTTTGAAATAAATACTATATGTTCCTTGTTCCAAAGCATCACATATTCATAAAGCTTATTCTAGATATTTCATTCTTGAAAATTCATTCTAGAATGTATTTTATATGATTCAAAAAGTTTATGAAAATTCTATTTAAGAAGTTCTCTTTTCAAAATCCTATTTCAGAAACTATGTTCAAAAAATTCAAATTGAAAATTATGGTACGAGAATTTTGAAAACTTTATTTAGTAAAGATATGTCAGAGGTTATAGGAAGAAAAAATGTTTAAATTGTCCTAAGTTTCAATTTCTAAGTGATGTGAGGTTATTAAATGTATCATAACAAACTCTCATGCCAAGGGTTAGGGGACTTTTCATTCCCACAAATCACCGCATTCGAGTATTGTCTATTTTGGAATCTTGAATTTCATCACAATTTTTTTTTTTAAAACATCTCAGAAGATTGTAAAAGAAAGTATTTAAATTGTTTTTAACCTTAACTTGTAAGTTATGTGGAACTATTGAGTGTATCAAAACAATAATCACGTTCATAAAAGATAAATTAATATAGAAGTTATGAGGATGAAATAAAAAATTGTGAAATTTCCGGAAGAGAAAGTCAATAAATAACATCAAAACTCTAATTTAAAAAAGAAAAGGCATAAATATATTTTCAATATTTTCATCAATGTTGCAAATAATAGACAGATAAAAATAAATAAATAAATAAAATTATTTAGAATTGAAGTTTCGAAAGATTAGACTCCTTGGAATGAAGTTGGAAATAATAATTAATAATAATTTTCATCAGTGAAAAAATTTCATCATCTCCGAATTTCCTTTGTAAAATTATTATCATTCATATCACTTAAATTACTCACAGATTTACAAACTTTTGGTTCAATTTCCTATTCTTTCTATTATCTTTCTTTTAATACAAAGAGTTTCAATTTTATTTTTGTTTTCCCTCAAATCCTTGTTTTTCCAGCTCTTCAAATTCACCCTCTTATCCAACAAAGCCCAAGTGTCTTAAGTTAATAAATTGTAATATTTTATAACGGTAATTGTAGTGTGTCTATAAAGCACTTAAATAATTACTAAAAGTTAAATTTTAACATCAGTCTCTTCATATTTACTATATGAAAGAATAATTTATATTTAAATATATTAATTTTAAATTTTAAATCGTATTTCAAGTTTTTTTTATGATTTATAATTTATCATGACTTATAATTAGTTGGCTTGTCAAGAAATTTAAATATGTATAAAAGTTAAATTTTACAAAAATGATATGGTTTACTTTTATTTCTTAAAATAGATTTTTTTTTAAAATAATACTTCTTTTAGATCACAAATATTTTTTACATCACCTGTAATGAAAAGTACATGTGTGATATAAATTTTCTTATGAAAAATTTTCATGAAAATCATATTAAATGATAATATATTCATCCTTCATATTATTAATATACAAAAGTTGAAGTGATATTATTTAACTAAAATTAGAACTATGTGGATCTTCATATAATTATATTATTCTTATAAGGCAAAAAAAAAATTCAAAAAACCACTAATTTCATGTTTTATGTTTTTTCACACTCTCACGCTTTGTCCTCAATTTATGTCTTTTTTTTTTGTTAGTATTATGGATACCTATAAGAATACTTCGATCCTTAATAAACATTTGATAAGGAAATATTATGATTGAAGGATGATTCACTCCGGAAAAGCTAACCTTTTACGTAGAAACTCACTTTTTATACTATTTTTGGTAGGCCTTTATTTTGCATTTTTATCATTCATATCAAATAAATTACTCACAAATTTTGACAAATTTTTAGTTTCATTTCAGTTAAATATGTTTTTATTTCTTAACTTCCAGTGAATTTTTTAATTAGTTTATTTCGAAATTTTGGACCAATGTAGTCCTTTATCTTTCGAATTACGTAGATTTAGTTTTTTTAATCAAATTTTGTTAGGATTTATTTGATATTTCGTACGCATTTCAGGATTATATTTGAGTTGTTTATAATGTTTGACATGTTTTTTCTTTAATATTAAGTCAAATACTATTATGAAACGCGCTTGAAATATCAAATAAACTTAACAAAATTTGATTAAAAGTACTAAATTCACCTATTTCGAAAGATAAAAGATTAAATTGGTCAAAAGTTTCGAAATGAACTAATTCCAAAATTCACTAAAAATTAAAAAATCAAAAACATATTTAACCCATTCAATTTTCTATTCTTCCTATTATTTTTTTTAATACAAATTACTTCAATTTTATTTTTAAAATTGTTATTTTTCCACCTCTTCAAATTCACTCTCTTATCCGACCAAAGTTCAACTGTCTTAAGTTAATAAATTGTAATATTTTATGATCGTAGTGTTTCTTTAAAGCAGTTAAATAATTACTAAAAGTTGATTTTTAATATCAGTCTCTACATATTTAGAATGAGAGAATAATTTATATTTAAATATATCAATTTTAAATTTTAATCGTACTTCAATATTTTTTTATGATTTATAATTCATCATGACTTATAATTAGTTGGGTTTTCAAGAAATATAAATATGTATGGAAGTAAAATTTTACAAAAAGATATGTTTAACTTTTATTTCTTAAACTAGCATTTCTTTTTAAAATAAAAATAATATTGTTTTATATTACCTGTAATGTAAAGTACATGTGTGATATAAATTTTCATCTTATGAAAATTTTTCATGAAAATCATATTTGTAGACCAACTATTTAAATTTTTTTACCAATTTGGTAAAAAAAAACCATAAAACTTTATTATTTTATTTTTATAACTTTCATAAAAAATAACAAATTATTTTATTTAGTAATTTTGTCAATTTTGTTAAGAAATTGTTTGTCAAAAAATCATTTTTGTTTTGAAAAAGCTAACCTTTTACCTAGAAACTCACTTTTTATATTATTCTTAATGAGCATTTGTTTTCATTAATGATTAAGGAAGGTCCAAGTAGGACTTAATCATGTTTTAAATGTTGTTTGCTTAAACTTACTTAATTACGTTTGTTTTGATGATAATGTTGTGCAAACTAGGTTATTATTAGGGTGCAACAAATTTGATGTTAACATGGTTGTTATTGTGCAAGAATACTGGTAATTTAAGACTATTCTGACAAAGGTGTCAACCATTTGGCTTCCATGTAATAAGGTGTCGATAATATATCAGGATGTTGACATTATTATGTAGTACATTAGCCCTCTAGGCTTAAGTGAGTGCGATAATTCTAAAAGAAAAATTTAATTATTTGTCGATGTGCTCTTAGGTCGTATGATATATTTGCCCACAAGCTCGAGCAAGTTAAGTTGGGGAAGAGTTTAGGTTGTCTTGGGAGGTTTGCTTCTTAAAGATGTGAAAGGTCGCTTGACCACAACCATTGGTGAGGGAGCAATTTAATAGTTAAAGGGCAAAAGCATCGTTCTGGTACAATTCTTTTGAAAAATTACCGAAATTTGTAGATTTGAAAAACTTATGGATATGGGTAAGTCGTTGATAATGTAGATTTTTACCAATATCTTAGTTATCTTTTGTTAACAGAATCAATTCCTCTTGAGCTTTTAACGCACTTAATCCTCACTTTTACTTTGCTTTTGTGAATAAATACAATATGGGTTACATAGATCTAATTATACTACTAATCCCTATTTTTTGTGTCCAATTTAATGATAGGAAGCTTTTTTCTCAAGTCAAAAAAGTTGTCTACTAGATAAGAAAGAAGAAAAAAACCAAAATTGCAATTTCCAGCATTGAGCACCATAATCAGCACTGAGCGCCAGTTGATTCGCATTTTTGGACGCCCAACGCCAACGCTCAGCGCCATTTGGTTCACATTTTTTGGCGCTGAGCGCTAGAAGTCAACACTAAGCACTAATTGGCTCGCAAAGTTGGACGTTGAGCGGTGTAGGGACAACGTTGAGTGGCACATGTGCTGATGTGGCAAATTTAACCTATTTCTTATGGATTTCTCGAAGGGAAGGCATTTTTGGATGTGGAAGGTGCAAGAAAACTCATTTTGGAGAGCTTGGAGGTCTGGTAGGGCTTGTGGGAACGACTCCTTCTTCCTTTTTGTATCTCCTTTCTCTTCCATTCTTCTATTTCTAAGCTTGAGGTCTCCATGACAATGGAGAGCTAAACCCATTTTTGTTGGGGTTAGATGTAGCCTCTGCACTCTTGTGTAAATTGCAAATGTTTTGATTATATATATGCCTCTTTCATTAAATGTTAGTCTTCTTGTTTCTTCACTTAATGCTTGCATTATTTTGGCCATCCATTGCATGATATTTGGTTCATTGGGTGTGAAAATATCTTTTGAAACCTTGATTTGGAACAAGAAAACTCAATAGAGCTTGTATCTAGGAATGGGGCTTGACCCATTGATTGTCTAAAATCCTAGTGCATAAAGCGGATTTTCTTATTGAGAGTTCAAGGGATTGACTCTTAATAAGGAAATTTAGGCTTATTCCACTAAGGAATTAGAGTTTGAGTAGATTTGTAGGTTTACATTAGCATATTGATGTAGAGGATGTAAAATTGTATTTGCATGAGAGTGAAGTAGGGTTAGTCTAGTTTTGGGTAAAGGGGAGGATTTTAGGAACGAAGTTGACAATCAATCTCCTACGTTGCCCAAGGGTAGCAACCGTGTATTGAGAAATTATGATTTGGTAAATGGTTGGATCCAAGATTAGTTTTCAAAATACCATTGGACTTCAATGCTTCGTTCATTTGCTACGAGCGTAAACATTTTTGAAGATAGGGTGTAAGATGGTGTTGTCTCCCTTTGTAAGCGTAGTTCTATCGAAGATGTTTGTTATGGGCGAGAAGATTTTCCCAAAGATTTCTTTTATTTTTATTATTGCTTAATAGTGGATGTTCTTGTCTAGCTTCCCTTGGATGAATTCTTCATTAGGATTTTTATTGCTTTAAACGTTCAACTTACCCAATTGCATTCAAATAGTTGGGCTTCACTCTAGTCCTTTTGGTTATTGTGCTTGGTCTTGAGTCTAAATACTACCCCAAGTTTTTTACATTTTTATAATACTAGGTCTTGAGATTGGGTTGTGTGGTTGTCTTTAATTAGCTAGTTGAGAACTTGTCTTCTCGCTCCCTTCACTTCTTTGTTCAAGAATTTCAAATAGAGTTTTTTCAAGGTCATAACTAGGATAAAGGGTTGCTCTTATTTCTGTGATGGTGATGTTCCCAAGTTTCTTTTTTATTAGACTAAAAATCCTATGCATTATAATGTTTGTTGAGGTCAATGATGACCAATGAAGACTTTGGGACTTTATTCGTCTTTGATTGACTTCCTCATAAAATTTCCATTTGGAATCTCCTCAACAAATACATATCCCCTTATCGCCTTCTTGATATTGATAGTATGATCTTTTATGTCTTAGATATTTTTTTGTCTTTGGTTTGGTGACATTGCTTTTATTGTGAAGACATTGTGGTCTCTTTCCAAGATGGAAAATCATACTTTAAGGAGCTAAGATTGAAGGGGCAAGTTGAGACAACCAAGAAAGGAAAGTCTACGCCTAAAATAGGGAGAGTTGTTCAACTACTTCAAGTTATCCCGACTATCGAACTTCAATCACCTTGAAATATGAAGAAGTATTAATGAGATAAGGAGAAAGAATGAAATTAAGTTTGGCAATGGTTGATCGTTGAAGAGGGGTTATCGCTCCCGAGATGTGGAGCCTAGCCCATTCATTTGCTTTGAACTTTCTTGTTCATGACTTTCTAGATTTTTAGGTTTTTGTTTTATTTTATTTTTAGTTCAACAGTTGGTATTTGATTTTTTGTTGTTGCAAATGTTCATATTTCAATGTGTTTGACATGTAATTGTTTTTTTGGCCAAAACTCTTTCAAGTACATATTAAATTGAATTTAGAATCACAATTACTTTTCTTGAATAGAACTATAACTCTAATTTGACTTAAATATCTTGAGTAATTTTCCTTTTGTGATTTGGAATTTGAATGATATATACATATATATATATATATATATATATATATATATATATATTATGTTGTGGTTAGAATTAATCCTTAAATTCATTTATAAATCACTGTAAGAAAAGCTCTCATTAACAACCAATATTAGTGACAAAAAAATTGTAAATCACTATAGTGGTTAATTTACAAAATAAAAAATTGTTGGTTACTAAAATAGTCATTATTATAAATAAAAAATCATAATTGGTCTCTAAATTGATTTTTAAAATTTAGCTACGAAAAGAAATTAGTTATTAAACATTAGCTACCAAAGTTTTTGCTACTAATGGAATTAGTTATTAAACATTAGCTACCAAAGTTTTTGTTACTACATGAATAGGTTTCTAAATTAATCTCTAATTAATTAGTGATCAATTTAGTGACCAATTATAATTTTTTATACATAATAAAATCTATTTTAGTAATCAATAATTTTTTTTATTTTGTTTGATATCTAAATTGATCATTATAGTGACTAACAATTTTTTGTCAGTAAAATTAATTATTATTTAAGAGTTTTCTTGTAATGTATAATAACTAAAGAGAAAATGGAAGACCTAATAATTGTTTTTTCTTAAGTTTCAAACCTAGATATCAAAATAAATAAAAAATGCCTCTTGTAATCTCCAAATCTAATTCTAAAAGTATAAGATTAAGTTTCAATGCACGTTATGATTATGATTTAAGTTAATCTCTATTCATGCATTAATTATAAAATTGTTTAATGTACTTGTGTGTGAAAAAAAAACCAATACCTTATTATTTTGATTAAGCGTACAACAAAGCTTAAAGTATGAAGAAGTTATATATGATAGACATTGAACACATAGTGAGTTCATGCGCTTTGTCCGAGGCAATAAAACACACAGTACTTTAAGCTTACATGAACTTAAAGAATTTTCATTAAGCTTAATTTTATGATGCACGAAACTTCTTCCATGTTTGTCATCAAAGAGACTTGAATCAAATAAAATTTCATTCAAATATCTTTTGAGATTCAAGTTAAAGTTGAAATATCCACTAACTATCTTGACACACAAGGACGATCCGTTTAAAGGACCAGGGGAGCCACAGCTCCCCAAACATTTTTTTAAAATTATATATATTTTAAAAAAATATTTATATATTATTTGATTATTTATATCAATTTACTTTAAAAAAAAGCTTTTTTAGATTTTGAAAATTAAGTTTTCACCCTCTTTTATTATTTCTTGTTCTCCTTTATTTGGTTTTCTCTTTTCCGTACCTCTCTTTCTCACCTCTTTTTTCTATCTTAATTTTCACCCTCAATCTCATTATTTTCAAAATAAAATTGCACCAAAGTGAAATTAAGGACCTAAGGAACATCTTGAACCTAACAATTTCTTCTTTTAAGTAGTTGATTTTTTACCCCCCTTTTTTTGTTCGAAGCAATATGTTTTTCTCTTGTATGTGACTTTTCTACATCTTAGGAAGATCTATATTTGTTTCAGATAATAAAATCATGATCTAATTATTGATCAAATTCTTCTTTGTGTAGATGAAGCTATTTTAAGCTTTAAGGTAAGAACAATATTAGGAATCTACTTTAAGGTAAGGAATCTAATTATTTATAAATTGTCAATTTTTTTAAAATTTTGAGTATTGGTTTTGAGATTTAATTTGGGGTATTCATAATTTTTTCTTTTCTTAAATAGTTGAGAGTTGAAAATTTTATATTAGGAAAATTATGATAAAAAAGTAAAAAAAATGATTCATTTTTCAGGGGGAAGACTTGTGATGAAGATGAAAAAAATGTATATACTTTAATTAAACTTGAGAACTTCATGAGAATCCAAGAATTGAAGAAAATGAAAAACATCTCTCTAATCCTAGAGTTACATATAATGAATTTGGAAATTCTTTAAAACGTGATTCGGGGAAGCACCATCAAATTTGACAATACCCACCGAATCAAATTGATGAGGTACGAAGGGCTTATATAAAATGAGGTCTATATCATGACTCTTATAGTTTCTATAGCTACAACTGAAAGATATTTTTCTGCAATGAAAATAATCAAATAATAGGTTGAGAAATAAGATGGAGGTTGAATTTGTAGCAAGTAGCAAGTAGCATGATAATTTATATTGAAATGGATATTGCAACAAGTTTTTGTTCTAATTCAATTATTGAAGAACTTAAGTCATTGAAAGAGCATAAAACAACGGTAATTTTTATTTTTTTAATATATTATTATTGATAATAAACTTTATGTTTCACTTTTATATATATTATTGTCATAATTTATTAGATTCTACTATAATATGTGCTTGTTTTGAGCAGAGAAATGATGAGAGGAAATAAAATATTTTTTTTTAATTAGAAAAAATAATTTATAAATAAAAAATATAATTTGTCCCTCGAAAATTTTTATCTAAGTTCTATCACTACTGACATAAACATATATTAACTTTGACACAATTATATACTAAGTACGATGTGTGCTTTTATCGCTCTTTGAAGTAAGAAAATATGCAATCTAAAGAGATAAGTTCTAGTTATCACGAAAGTTACATATTATATTTGTCAAATTAACTTAAAAAAGGAAAAATATTCAAAACTCAAATTACAAAAATATTTGTCATATTAATTGGTCATTACAAATCAATTGTCTAACTCTTTTTCTTTTGTTTTTTCGTAATTTATACGCTACGCGATAAGATCTCCTCACATAATTTAATGAATAATTAAAAGAAGTTAATGAAGTCATCTTTTTTATATGAAGGTTACGCTAAATAAATAAATGATTATTTATGAAAGTCTAGCTATCTTAAATATTTATTGATTTTTTTTCTTCTCACTAATCAATACGAGTTATAAATAAGATAAATGATCAACATCAAGCATGGCATCAGAAGGATGTTATTTAATTTTTCATTATGTATATTTTTTTTATTTAAAACAAATAATATTGTAATGACTTATTAATTTAACTTTTACGCTTTATCATTTACATTGTTTGATATTGAAATTGTAGACTTTGTTCTTTGTTCCTTTTATAAATGTTATATGTAAATTATAAATTCCTAGCTTAATATAATAATCACCACATTGTAGTATAACTTTAGCATTACAACAATGCCATAATAAGCATGATTGCTAGTGTGGGGTACGAAACTCCGGGTATGGGTATTAACGAGGGTTTTCGAAACCCCTAGTATTAACAGGAGTTTTCGAAACCTTGGGCATTAACAGAGGTTTTTGAAACCCTGGGAATTAAAAGAATTTTGAAACCCCAAGCATTATCGAGGATTTTGTAAACTGCCAGTAAGCTGTGCTAGTTCTAGGGATTGCTAAAAACCTTCGATAACCTGTTAGTTATGCTAGCTCTTCCAGGAGAATTGCAAAGGCCATATAAAGTCATTAGTAGGGGTTAAGACCCCTAGAAACGCCAAATATAACCCCACTGCAAAAAATTATTTTTGTGGTGAATTACATATTGAATTGAATTTAGAATCACACAATTACTTTTCTTGAATAGAATTATAGCTCTAAGTTAACTTAAATACCATGAATAATTTTCCTTTTGTATTTTAGAATTTGAATGATTAGGAATATATATATATATATATATATATATATATATATATATATATATATATATATATATATATATATCACTAGAAGAAGTTGTAATTGACAACCAATATTAGTGACAAAAAATTATTAGTCACCATAGTGACCAATTTACGAAATAAAAAATTACTGGTTACTAAAATATTCACTATTCTGAATAAAAAATTATAATTGGTCTCTAAAATTTAGCTACCAAGGTTTTTGCTACTGAAAGAATTAGTTTCTAAATTAGACTTTAATTAATTAGTGACCAATTATATTTTTTTATTCATAATAATGACTATTTTAATAAGCAATATCTTTTTATTTTGTTTGGTATCTAAATTGGTCACTATAGTGACTAACAATTTTCAATCACTAAAATTAGTTATTATTTAAGAGTTTTCTTGTAGATATAATGAACTAAAGAGAAAATGGAAGACTTAATAATTATTTTTTCTTAAGTTTCAAACCTAGATATAAAAAAATGCCTATTAAAATATCAAAATCTAATTCTAAAAGTATAAGATTAAGTTTCAATGCTTGTTATGATTATGATCTAAGTTAATCTCTTCCTGTACATTAATTATAAAATTTTGTTTAATGTATTTTTGTGTTAGAAAAAATACCTTATTATTTTGATTAAGCATACAACAAAACTTAAAGTATGAAGAAGTTGTATATGATAGACGTTTAACACATAATGAGTGCATTTGTTTTGTTTGAGGCGATAAAACACCATGTAGATTGTTCTATTTGTTTGATAAATGATGAATGATAATCAAACATCAAATACAAACAAGAATTTAAGCTTACATAAACTTAAAGAATGTTCATTAAGCTCAAATTTATGGTGCAGGAAAAATCTTCAACATTCATCATCAAAGGGATTTGTATCAAATACAAACTTCATTCAAATATTCCTTGAGACTCAAGTTAAAGCTGAAATATCTGCCAACTATCTTGACACAAACATATGTCAACTCTTACACAATTATCTACCTAGTACGATATGTGCTTTTATCACTCTTTAAAGTAAAAAAAAAAAAAATTGCTACCTAAAGTTTCGGTTAGCAAGAAAGTTGCATATTAACTTAAAAAAGGAAAAATATTCAAAACTCAAATTTCAAAAATATTTGTCATATAGTTAATCTTCACAGACAAATTGTCTGACTCTTTTTTTGTTTGTAACTTTCACGTTACGCGATAAAACTTCCTCACATGTTTTAATGAATAATTAAAAGAAATTAATGAAGTTATCTTTGAATCCGAAAGTCACGCTTAATAAATAAATGATTATTTATGAAAGTTGAAATATCTTAAATATTTATTGATTTTTTTCTTGTCACTAATCAATACGAGTTATAAATAAATAATATAAATAAATAAAATTATTATAAAAAAAATAAGATAATAAATTATATGAAGTTTTAATTAGTTTTATTTTCTAAACTCTTAATTACGTCTCTAGAAAAATAAAAACTTAACAATATAACTTTAGCAATAATTATTAAATTACATAACTATGTGAAGAATGGAAAACAACTCCTTCCTCTTTTTTCCCTTATAAAAAGACACAAGGTTACCACTCTTCAAAGCATCTCACTCAAGGTTGGTGTTGGAGCTTTCCTCCACAACTTGAATTGATCTTTCAAGCCTATAAAGTACACATATACTCGGTTTCCTTTTATTTTCTAAAGTGGTTTTTTTATATGTTTAATTTTTCTAACGATTTGATTCACAACAGGTAACATACATTGAAAAAAGAAGAAGAGACATAATCATGGGTGATAGAATTATTGAGTCCCCACCAGATTCACCAAAGTCATGTGTGACCGTTGAACTAAACCAAGAAGACAACAATCTTGGAAACGAAATCAATAATGATGATGTCGATTCTTTTGTGGTACTAGGATGTTCTCACTGCCTGATGTATATAATGGTGAGTGAGAATGATCTGAGGTGCCCTCAATGCAAAAGTGTCGCTTTGATTCACTTTCCCATTGTCACAACCAAGAGGGAATAGAGTCCTAAGATATACCTTGCACTCACTTCTACATTTTGCAAAAGTGTCTCTTTAAACCATGAATATCCTTTTGAGCATTGCTTTTGATGCTCCTCTTTTTGTCATTTCTAGAAATCACAAAAAGAGTTGAGTGTTGAAAACATTGCATGTTAAGGACTTTATGCTTATAATAAATGGTTTCGATAGTTTATTAGGTTTAGTCCATTCCTTTGGTATGGATCATGTCAAACTTTATTATATAAAATAATACAGTGAATTGCAAGGTATTTCAGTTATCTATGATCGATTTATTTTGTTAGACTCGTATACAAGTGAGATCATTTTTTTTTTCTTGTTATGAATAAATGAAATTATTTTATATTTTCTATAATTATAATTTTAATTGTTTTTATATGATTTTGTAATCGCTAATTGAAACTTTAATCAAATAATAGTAAATTCAAGAAACAAATTAACAACTAATCGTTAATTAATTATTAATATATATATATATATATATATATATATATATATATATATATATATATATATATATATATATATATATATATATATATATAAATGAAAAATGAGACATTTGAAATCTAATCTAAATATCTATTAATGTTATTAGATTTTTCTGTAATTCATGATGATATTCATGAGAATTGCGGACAAAAACCGTCACACTATTTTAATATTACATAATAATTTATATTTATCATTTTTATGACATCTCTTATTATTTGTTTGTAAGCAAATTAGTTGGACAATAAATTCATATTAATTCAGTAGTTTATGATAAAAAATTCATAAACGTAAAAAAAAAATGTAAGAATAACTGGAACAACAATAAATGTTTTTTAATTTTGATCTAAATAGAAAACTTGGCTTCATTTTCTAAAAAATGTTAATAAAATAATAATTCAAGAAAGGGAAAATAGTTTATTTAAAATTTGATATTAGATAATCTATAACTAGGATTTTTTTTTCATAATTACTTATTCCTAAAGTATTTTTTATAATTTAATTATTTATTTATTTTTTCTAGCAATTACTTTTGCATATTTTCTATAAAACAATTCTAACAGCTTTCTTTTATTAATTAAGATTTATTTTCTTTTTTTTTCATCATTTATTTTCACTTTGCTTTTAATAAAAATAAATGTACTTTGTATTTATTAACGGTTATTTCATTTCTTTTTCTCTATTTATTCCACTTTGTTTTTAATAAATATGAATTTATTGTGTATATTAACTTAGTGATATTATAATATCATCCCTTAATAATTTAATATCATATATTTATAACTATATATATAAAGATGATTCCCTCTCTTATCCACAATTACTTATTCTTAATTTACTCTTTACAATATAATTATTTATTTATTTTTTAAACACTAACAATTATTTTTATATTTTTTCTATAAAACTATTCTAACATTTGATTCAGAGTTATTTTCTCTTCTTTTCACCATTTATTTCAACTTTACTTTTAATAAATATAAGTTTATTTTATATTCATTAACGATTATTTCATCTCATTTTCTTCATTTATTACACTTTGTTTTTAATAAATATAAATTTGTTTTTACTATTAATTTCGTGATATTACAATATCATTACCTACTTCTTCATATTAACGAACTAATAATTTCATTATCCCTCATCTTATAGCAAGTAATTTAAAATTAAGAAAAATATTACTTTCATAATATGCGTAAAAATTTAAAACAAGTATTATTTATAAACTTAAATATGTTTTTATCCCTAAATTTTGACACAAATTTGAAATTCATTTATATTTCAAACTTTAATACATTTGGTTCCTAAACTCTAAAAATGAATGAATATAATATTTTAATCCAATTGCATTAAAACCTTTTGACATATCAAACACGTTTAAGGTTGGCGTTGGAAATGATTACACTGTCCAACATGTTCTATCTCAAATGTCAATCTGAAATGCGTTCAATAAGTCCAAAAAATAATATTTTTATGTTAAAAGAACAATATTCATACATTTTGTAAGTTTAACGACAAAATATATCAAAATTTAGCAAAGATACAAATTCCAATTTCGTGTCCAAGTTTAGAATCTAAAAACATATTTAACACTTTTATATATATATATATATATATATATATATATATATATATATATGTTTTTGAAAAAAATATTATATATATTATAATTATTATTGCTCCATATTTATAGATTAATATGAAAAGTTATATATTTAATAAATCTTAAGTTCAATAAATATCTTATTTAATGTTAATTAAACTCTTTATTTAATGAATGTTGATACTAATAATTGGATTAAGTGTTCATTATTAGGTTTTTGGCCTAACGGTAAGTTATCAATTTAACAATTAGTATCATATTAAAGGTCAGGAGTTTGGTTTTTAGTGAAACAATTACATGAGAGAAGATTATTACAAGTGACATAATTCGTCTTCATGAAGGATTGAGTTCGTTCATTTTAAATTTTTGAATATGATCAAGAGTTATTTAAGAAAACCTAGAGAAGATTCCCATTAAACATTAAGATAACAAGCTATCTAGATGTGAATATTCACTTCTAAATATTCTAGATAAGGAAAGTAATGGATTGATTCAAGAAACAAAACAGAAAGGTGAGCATATTAAAATTATCAACATAACTAAGACTCTATAACACCAAGCTTTCAGAATTAATGACCTTGGCAAATTAAAATTTTTTCTGGGCTTTGAGGTAGCTAAAATAAGGAAATGAATTCACACATGTCAGTGAAATTATGTTTTGGATGTCTTAGATGAGATTGGAATGCTTAACAACAAACCGTGTCAAACCCCTCTTATACGTAACACTAAAGTTCTTTTTGACACCATTAAAACTACATACAATACAAATTATTATCGACGTTTAATAGGGAAGTTTCTTTATCTCACTGATTCTAGGCCTGATATTAGTTTTTTTGTACATTTTCTTAGCCAATTTGTACAGGGACCAACCATACACCATCACCAAGCAGCTCAACATATTCTTAGATACATAAAAGTTGATCAAGGTCGTGGTCTTTTCTTCCATGTTGAAACTGATATCCAAATTAACGGATTAAGTGATTTTGACTAGGCTACCCGTCGAGAAACCAAACGAAGTATTATTGGTTTTTGCATCTTCTTAGGAGGTTCATTGGTTTCCTAGGAGACTAAAAAGCACAACACCGTTTTCTTCAGAAGCAGAATATAGGGTACTTGCCACCACTACGTGTGAAATCCAGTGGATCAGTTATCTCCTTTAGGACTTGCACGTTTAGACCGATCTCCCTACTATACTGTATTGCGATAATCAGTCTGCAAGACATATTGCCCACAACCCCACCTTCCACGAACGTACTAAGCACATATATATTGATTGTCATGTGGTTCTCAAAAGGCTTCAACACAACTTTGTCACCTCCTTTCAATTTGTTCAAACGACCAAATCGTCGATGTCTTCACAAATGTTCTTCATTGCACCAATTTCTAGACGAACATTTTCAAGCTTAGGATGTTGAGCGTTCACCATCCAGCTTGAGGGGAGGGTATTGAAACCCCCTTTATGGTTTTCTGTTTTGGGTTAGTTTTTGATAACTTATTCAAATCAGTTACCTAGGGTTTTCTTTTCCATTTTTCCCCAAAACCTATTTAAGATAGGTTTAGCTTCTTTTGTAAAGTAGAAAATACACTTTCAATACAGAGTTAGAGTTTTTGTGTTTACCTTCGCATGCTTCCTTGTCCTTTCTCTTTTGGTGCTCTACGACTTTTGTTTTTCTTTTGAATCTTCATTCGCGTTATCAAGGGGCCATGGAAGGCAATACCAACGATCACAATAGTTTCATATCTTACACACAAATAACAAATGCAAACGCATTTTATAAAAAAAGAAAAACTCTAATATCGAACTTTAAGCTCTTAACCAAACCTACCATCTAATTTCTCATGCTTTAAGATGTGAACAATCTATCCTCTAAATACTCTAAACATAGTTAACATCTTCTACTTATGTTTTCAATATGATACCTTTCAAAAATACTAAGTAATATACATAACTAGTTAGATGAAGTGTAACATGTTTCTTTCCTTTACAAAAAAACTCAAATTCTTTCTCACAATAAAAAAAATATATGAGAGATTGATTAGGTATAGACAAGTTTTCATATTAGTAGACATAAAGTATAAATAAAGATGTCTTGCTATAAACACTTGTAATTTTGATGATAACAAATAATATTATATTTTAATATGTCATACAATATTACTTAATTTGAAACATGTCATGTAAGTCTATAAAACTAAAAGATTAGATGAAGTGTAACAAGTGTTAGACATATGTATAACAAGCTTAAACAAAGTATTCAAGCATAAATACACATAATCTACAAGAAATGTAAAATGATGCATGTGAGAGTTAGACACCAAGGATAAGGAAAGTACACAAGGTTTCAACGATCCTACATGGACATTAGAGGAAAATTATTTTTTAACATTTTTTTTTTACAAACTTGACAAAGTCTCTATAAATAAAATTAAATAGATTAATTTTTTATTTTTAACTAAAATTAAATAATAAAGTAGTACTTTTTTTAAATAAATAAATAAATTGTCAATTTTTTTGTAAAAATACTTTTTTGTCCCAAATTTTGTCAAGTTTTGTCAAATCAGTCCTAATTTTGTTTTTGTGCTCAAATAGATTCCAATTTTCGTCAATTTTATTCAATTTGGTCATTTTTGCTAACACCGTTTAAATTATTAACAATCATGAACAGTGATGACCACATGTCACTTCATGGTTTTTTTAATTTTTTTTTTAATTTTTTAACTTTTTTTTTTCAATTTGGTCCCTATATTTGTTATTTTTGTTCAATTTAATATCAATTTTTGTTAAAATTGACCAATTTTGTCCTTGTCGAAGATGAGACCAAATTTAATTTTTATATAAAAATTATAATGATGTGAATTTTAATATATTATATAAAAATATTTATTTAAAAATGTAAATTTTAATATAAAAATTAAATTTGGTTTCAATTTAGAAAGAGACAAAGTTGATTCATGTTAACAAAATTTGGGACGGAATGGAACAAAAATCACAAATATAAGGATCAAAGTGAACTCTGAGACGTGACACGCTGTAAGTTGACACGTGGACATTTACAAAAATTAAAAAAATAAAAAAACAAAAATAAACCACGAAGTGACATATGACCGTTAGTGTTCATGGTCGTTAATGATTTAAATGGTGTTAACAAAAATGATTTATTTGAACAAAATTGACAAAAATTAAGACTTATTTAAATACAAAAATAAAATTAAGACCGATTTGACAAAACTTGATAAAAATTAGAATAAAAAGGTATTTTAACTTTTTTTTTTTTATAGAAAGTGTCATTTTCTGACATTAGATATTCTTACGCCTCTAGTATTGAGTTGAAAGGTTGTTTATTAGATGACTTGGAATGAGTTGTATTTGTCAATCCTTCCCTTTCGTGAAGTTAGTCTTTAGTGTAAGGAATGTGAGATTACTCAACATCTGATAGAGCTCTTATTGAAAAAGGAAAAAGAAAAAGAAAAAGTTTTCCGGAATGTTATCCCAGCCTTTTTCTTAGAGTTGATCTTCATTTTTCATAAGGGTTAATTGGCATAATTATTTTAACTAACATATAACAAATTTAAAGTACAATATTATTATAAAAGAAGTTACATTATGACAATATTACATCGCATATTAAAACAGCAAGAGTAAATGACGAATGATAGAAGAACTTGTTTTTTAAAGCTATAACACATTTTCTTTCACCTTCAGAGTTTAAACAAATATATTTCACTCTACATTTGCTTCCTCTTTGCTCTGTTCCCTGTACATCAAACAAACAAATAACATTACTCTGTATGCATGTATTTCTCCCTCTATATAAATGGATAATTTTAATTACCAATCATTTTCAAATTATGTAAATATAATAAATATTACAGTGTCACATAAACATGTAAATCCAACTAATTGTAAACTTTATAGTATTAATGGAGAAATATCAACACAACAACTAAAATAACTAAAATTAGAAAAATATGTAACGAAAATGATTTTTCTAAATTTGCAAGAATATGTAACAATAATGATACAAAATAATAACACTAATCATAAAAAAAAATCAATAGTTTTAACGTAAGAAAATCTTCCAACTGTAATAAGTAAAAACCTACTGCCACAATTCAACATGATACAACGGAAAATGGTAAATAAAACGGAAAGCACAATTTTACTAAGAAAACTTAATGAACGTGTTAACCAATTTTTTCTCTTTTAAAAAAATAACTCTATTTCTTGATGTAACATAACCTCTCTTTAGAGAGATATAAATATATGATAGATATAAGAGATGTATTAAAAGAAAAATTTATTTTATTTTATTCATATTATATATAACAGTGTCTTTTTAACCTAGTGTTAAATTTAAAATGTGAGAAAAAAATATTTGAATTAAGTACCTTTGGGCTCTGAACCACCTTGAGAGTTGATATAACTGCATAGTCTCATTGGTCATATGGCATACGAGAAGATGAAGGTTACGCGGTCGCACCACCCAAGCAAACCTCATGAACGACGCTGAATAAACACACATAACTGCAATACTACAATTCATTTATTTTAGAAATTAAATTAAGACCATCTCAAATTTTAAATATATTAAATGCATTCTTCAAATAATTATTTTTATCCCTTTAAAATTTAAAAATATCTTAGAAATCTTAACAAGAAACCTTATATAAATAGGAACTGAAAGCAATAGATTGAATTAAGTTAATACTTAGTCGTAATTAACCTCCAGTCATATTCACAGAAATCGTTTCCGGTGGTTTCTTTGTGTCCATTGCTGCCTGATAAATAATAGTCACAGAGTGGTTTAAATTAGATGAATTATTTTCATATTTTTCTACCATTTTTTATAGCTACAATTTAATTTAGTAAATTTGCTCTCAATGAAGAGTAGCAATAAATATGAATATTTGGAAAATAAAATTGATACTGAGAAGTAAATGTACCGCAAGAGGAAGGGTCCAGTTGAAGGTAGGACCCCAAAAATGAGTGGTTTTGAGGCCTGTGGGACTATTCCAGAAAGAACGAAGGATGTTCATCTTCTCAACTATTTTTCAACAACAAAAAGGGATCAAAAAATGGATCTTTCTATAACATAATTCTGAGGGTATGAAGAATTGAGAAGAAAACATTACCTCAAGATTAGGTTAAGAGATTAACTCAAACTATCTTCTTCTCAATTTCAAACCCACAACCTCTTCTTTAAGTTGCAGGAAAAACATGAATGAAGTGAATCAGAATATCCTCTGAATCTAAGTATTTAAGTCCAATAAGCTATTACAACAGGATAAGGACCTTCCTATTAAATTACACTATTGTCCTTTGGTAGTATTTGCTTATCTCTTTCTCCACTCCTTCAACAATAATATTAGAATAATGATATCAGAATAATATTATGACTCTTATTTTTTAATTCCTATTTTTTATATTTTGATGTGTTTTAGTGTGAATCATTAATTAATGTATTACTATCTTTATTTTAAAAACAATCAATAATTCACACTAAATCACATCAGAAATAAAGGACGAGAGTAAAAAAATTAGAATAAAAATATTATTTTCTATAATATTATTGTAACTGTTTGAGTCTAACATACTTAAAAACATGACTCAAATATTTTATAAATAAGTTTTATCAATTGAAAAATTGATAATCATAAAAAACAAATTATAACAACTTAACTACTTTTTATTTATCTCTAATATACTATTAATCATAACTAATAGCACATCCATTACTTAAATCTATCTTTAACTTATATTCACTCTTATAATTTTTACATTATATTCTAATTTTCATATATTCTTACTTGATATTATGTATGTTCAATTCTTATTCATATACGTATACTCTTTTTCTTCATCATAATCCACAACTTAACGATTCCATCTAATTAATCATTTCACCACTAAATAAACAATTCTCAATCCAAAACCAATTCTTATCTTTTTACTTAAAATAAATTGAATGTAATTATTCAACTAACTCAATCCCTTAGTCTATAATAAATATTATATTAGATTCTCATATTATCTATCCTAATCTTCTCGCAATCCTAGTAAGCACCGTATTAATAACTTTCTAGATTAACATAACTTGTTTACAATAAAGTAAATCAAAAGAATCATTCTCTCTTAAGAAACAAAGTAATTATTTTTCAAAAGTAAAAATCTAAAAACGTGATCGACTTGGCTCTAACATAAAGAAAGCAGAAAATGATATGATGTAAGACCATATTCAGCGTATCTATTTGAGACCAATCCTCATGCTAATTTATTTTAACTACTCTTGTTCTTCTTTCATTTTTCTATCATATCTCTCAAATTGCTGCAAATGATTCAAACTCAACAAAATTTAAATACAAATCTAGTTTAAATCCATTTAGAATACGGATTAAACGAATTAAACAAAACACAACTCAATCCAATTGAAGTTGATTTTAAGAATATGGATTGTATATACCAAAAGAAAAAACCTAATTTACTTGAAGTCACACTTTATTTTATTTGATTGGTTTACGTTTCAAAACCTACCAAGATTATTGGGTCAAATTTGACAACACTAAGGGTTTAAGTAATCCCACAAGGACCACATAGTTTTATTGAATATAAGAGGACAAAGTTTCATCCTATGATGAGGAGTGGCGTTAATGGAGGGAACAAAAGTCTCATATAATATAGTTTTTCATACCAACTTGCTTGAAATAGATAGGTTTGTTCTGAGGCAGTGACACATCGTTTTTAATTTAGTATTCATAATAACGCAGAGAAGGTCCACCAAACCAGCTCATCGCTTCTTTTTTTTAAAAGGATAAATTATCAAACCAAAACTCTTGGATAAATTATTAATCCTAGTTTCTGGGTTCTTTGGAAAACGAAAATTTGCCTTCAGAATATCGTGTAAGGTCAATGTTTTAATTTTAATTCCTTTGAAATAGAATGGTTAGATCAATCACTGTGTTCGAGTAGGATTCTATAACGGATATGGGTCGGTCCGTTTGCCAAAATTTGGCGGGTTAGTTCTGTGATCCGTTCACTTTAGTTTGTCAATTTGCAAGTCAGAGGCTGGTCGGAGCATATTATTGGCTTGTTTATTTTCTTAATTTGTATATTATATTATTTCACTGATATAAAGTTTTAATTATTAATTATAATAATAATTTAATATGGAACAATATATATTTTATATTTTGTAAAGTCTCTAAAAGGAAGAGATACATGCAAGATACTATGATGTCAAATTCAATATGAGATAGTAGAGTCAAATGTTAGAATAATAACATAATCATATATTTCGTAAAATGCATCTTTATAATAGGATTCATGGCCTTACCTGGTTAGGATTAATGGCCTTACCTGGTTAGGCTTTGATTTAGTAGGCCTAATTACCTACTAATCATGATAGGTCGCATAATTTGGGGTTATTTTTCAATGAGATGATTAGACTGGCCTAATTAACTAGCTAGTTCGAATACATGTTGTTCTACTAGGCCGACATGTATCCGGCCATGTCGTATATGGGATGGTTCCTCTGGATGAGTGATCTCTAGTGGATTTCCTAGAATCTAGTATCCTAGAAGGGACGGGTAATTTACCAGTGACTTCTCAGGGTTGCGTGGGACGAGGACGGGTAATCCCCTGTCTGGGACGAGGACAAGTAGTTCCTCACTTCTCAAGATTACTTCTTATGATTGTGTACCTTAGGGGACAAGGACATGCAACCTATCAGCCCCACTAGGGCTTAGGATCGTGTACCCTAGGGGACGAGGATGGTTAGTCCACGAGCCCTGTAAGATTCGCAGAATTTAATTAATTAAATAAATAAATAATTAATAAATGTGGGTAAGTAGTGTATTTATGACATTAAATTCTGATGGGTATGATATGGAAAAGTATTAGCCAAGTGGTTGAGAGTACTTTGACTGTGTGAAAGGACTTGAGTTTGAGTCCTATGTGTGCCAAATTGTGTGTTATTTAATTATTATTATTTTAATAATATGATGGAGCATGTTTCGTATGATATCATACTTGAATTGTGTGAGTTAGCAAGAAACATGTGTTGGCCTGATGGTTTAGTATTAAATTGGCTTTGGCATGGTCATGGGTTCAAACTTTGGTGGCGAAAACAAATACTGAAGGCCTTAATTAACAATAAAACTTACCATTAAAAGACTTAATTTTCGTTTTATGCATTAAACCCCTTTAAGGCACCTTTAAAAGGCAATTTTTGAGAGAGAAGAGGGGTTTGGAGAAGCTGTTTTTCGAGGGCTTTGCAAGGGTGCGAAAATTGAGAGGGTTTTGGCAATTGAGAGCATAGTGAAGGGAAGGTGTTAGGCTGCCTAGTGATCAAGGAGGGATTTTCAACACTCTGCATTTTTCTAAGCAAGGGAAAATTCCAGGTTAGGGGAGCTGAACTCGAAATCCTGGTCTAATTGTAATGTTTTGCATGATTGTGCTGTGTGTGTAACCAAATTTTCATGCTTCAATTGATGGGATGTTGTACTGGTTGTTCTTGTGGCATAGGATCAAACTTTTTATGCAATTGTATGGAAATAATGAGGGTTTGGGTACTGTCAGTGCAACTTATGGTTTATACTTGAATTTTGGGAAGTATTTTGGTTCTAAATTATGTGTACATGTTTGGTGCATTATTTTGGATTGTTTGGCATGAATTGGAGTGTGAATTTGGGTATGTTGTTGTGGTTCGTGTGCGTGAAATAGTGTCAGAGTCTGCATGTCTCGCTCAAGCGAGCCAAGCTCGCCTAGGCGAGATATGCAAGGACTCGTAAACCCTTGTCTGCTCGAGGCTATTGCTCAGGCAGAGGATTTTTGGTTTGGGCAAAAGGTCATCTCGCTTAGGCGAGTGAGTCTCGCCTAAGCGAGAACTCGAGAGGGTTGGGTGAGTTGGCTGGGCATCCCGCTCAGGCGGGATCCCATTCTTTTGAGCGAAAGAGTGTCTCGCTCAGGCGAGAGCCTCTAGTCTAAGCGAGAATTCAAAGAACATACTGATGGTGGCTTAAGTCGTAGCCTAGGTGAGAGATGAGATTCTTGGGCGAAGTGTGATCTCGCCCAAGCGAGTGTAACTCGCCTAAGCGAGGGTTCGAGGCTGGTTTTGTGCGAGGTGCTCGCTCAGGCGAGGTAACCTAGCCTAAGCGAGATGAATTGGAGTGCTTAGGCGAGAGCTAGAAGTTTAAGCCAAGGATGGATGGATGATGGGTTTAAAGGCAATAAATTTTGCGGTATTGGATTGATTGAAGTTTGAATGGTGATGCATGGTCTATAAGGCTTCTAAGATATCTCGATGGTGGGCTTGCTGGTGTTCCATGGGTTGTGGCCTGGAACGTATCCTTGAGTTGTGACTCAGGATAGGGGTTAAGCACATGGCATTCTATGGGTTGTGGCCCGAAATGACTTTCCTTAAGTTGTGGCTCGGGATAGCGGATGAACACGAGAAACCTTTGAGTTTTGGCTCGGGTTGGCGAGTGTTGCCGGTGTGAGTGTGCTGGTTGTGGCCAGTACGGATGGGTCCAGATGGATTGACCTCCTCAGTGATTCGATGATGAGTTTGGTAGTCCTGGGACGTTACGGACTATGTTCGTATTTGGGAACTCCACCTGGCGTTACGGTGTGTGATCCGTAGCATGGTTTTTGCACGTGCTCTATCGGTTGTGGTCGATAGGTGTGGCAGCAAGACGCCTTGAGATACTCACTAGAAGATGTAGAACACTACTAGCATGGTTGTGGCCATCTAGAAGAGCTGGAACGAGTCTCCTTGATGTGCACAGATACTACATGGTTGTGGCTATGTGGAAGGAAGGGAACAAGTCTTCCTTGATGTGTATTGATATTACATGGTTGTGGCCATGTGATAAAGACGGAGGAGGTCCCTTGGTGGTGAAATGAGATTATACATGGTTCTGGCCATGGAGAATAAAAGAAGAGATTTTATTTTGATGTACTTTATTATATATATATATATATATATATATATATATATATATATATATATATATATATATATATATATATATATATATATTTATTATTTATATATATTTTTTTTTTTTA
>Ga0214542_1001299_pt1 | contig 50914 bp, 22 predicted proteins | sample CNSS1metaG_FD_160096 | JGI IMG/M metagenome (GOLD analysis project Ga0214542, IMG submission 160096) | Root nodule microbial communities from cowpea collected in UCLA plant growth center, Los Angeles, California, USA - CNSS1 | ecosystem: Host-associated > Plants > Roots > Nodule | place: USA... | reverse complement strand
TATATATATGGTTTAGATTATCTAATAAATTGTAGATATTTTTAGTAACTTAAATGGAAACGAGATGAGGACAACAATTGGTATTGGGGATGAGTATGGAAACGAGGACATGATAGATATGTATATACTCATCCTCATTCCTATATCCAATTTAAAAAATTAGATATTACCTATATTCATACTTATACCCAGTTAGTGCGAGAATTTCCTATCAAAATGGGGAAGGGTTCAGATAAGATTCATCGGGACAAGTTTATTTATCATCTCTAGTTATAAAGTACATAAGAGTGTTAGTTAAGAATTAGAAAATATCTAAGGAGGCATAGTATTTTTATACATTTTTAATATATATATATATATATATATATATATATATATATATATATATATATATAAAGTTTTCATGACCAAAAATATATCTCTATAATGTGAACACAACAATTATCAATAGCAAACTTCTTAAGTCTTTGTAAAATGACATATATTTTAGATAATCATGGGAGTGTACTGAATATTGAAATACAAAATAGGAATATATTTTTTAAACTAAATATTGATGATGATTCTAGGCACGTATTTTTGAAACTAAATATTGATGATTATCATGTTAGCACATTGAGATATGCAAATATTTAATGAGTTAAAAATTTCAAAATAAAAAGTTGAAATATGCAAATTTTGATTTAGTAAAACTATAATTTTTCTTTATGCCATAAAAATATAATAAATATTTCGTTTTCATACAATTCTAATTCAGAAGTCTAAATAAGTTTTATGTCTAAAAATGTACTTTTACATAAATCTATAATATATAAACTTATAATTATAAATAACAATAAATTATATAAATAACAGTAAATATATGTTGGACCTAACCTAACAAAGGGTACCATGTAATATTAATTTGTTTTGCAGGTCATAAAACATGAAAAGAAAGACTTATGATACCTAGATAGTAGTTGCTCAAGACACATGGTAAGTGACAAGTCCAACTTTGCACAGTTGGAGCCAAAGGATGAAGGCTCTATGACTTATGGTGATAACAACAAAGGAATGATAGTTGGAAATGGAGTCATAAGCAATGGAGTCTCATTCAACATCAGAAACATTTTTTTTATCAGCAAAGAATGAAATTAAATTAAAGAGAGCACTTGAGGGGTGCTCTAACTCTTATACAAAAAATCAACCCTATACAAGTTGATGCTCTAGTTAGCACCATAGATCACCAAAGCCAAAATAGAGACTACCTACAAAACTAGGTCACCGTTAATCAATTCTCTAGTATCAGACAAAGTAGTGAACAATATATGCAGAGCACCAATAGGGACGAAAAGAAAATATCCCTCTCTTTGCACCTAACAGCTCCTGCAAAATAACAAAAGCCACATTCTAAATAGTTATCCTAATATTCCTACTTCACTGGCAATGGCTACAAGTTGTAATTAAACAATATGCATAAATCACTTCGTCTCTACTGTGAATACAAGTTTTTTTATGTGAGTATCTATCAGTTATACCAACCTCTAGCCCCTCAACCACTACTTCTCCCATCCCTCCCATGCATAGATTGCCATCCATGTATTACAGAACACAGTATACAAAATGGAATCGAGAGTAAAGAGCCCGTTGTGTGCATTATGGGATTACAATGGTGTAAGCCTTCATGAATAGTGCCCCAGTTTACCCAGCTGTTTAGGTTTGCAGTAGTGTGCAGCAACCTCTGCCTTCCTAAAAATTATCTTTTCCTATCTTTAGCCTTGGCTGCTATCCTTGTGTTATCTTTGTATATAAATGTTGCCCCTTATGCACTGCCTAGTGGTATATAGATTGTAATATGTTATGCCTCTCCATTTCTCCATAAATCATCATCACCAAGGTCTTTATTTTGTTGAGATAGAATTTTGATACTAAGCACCCCAACATTCATACCTGCATAAGAGCATAACCACTCTAGACTAAAGAGTCTGCGAAAAGGTTAGATATTTCCAAAACTATATATATGATTTTCATAAACCTACTCTATAATAGTCACAACCTTGTTTATGTTTGCTATTGTACACCTTTTATGGTCCTCTCACCTAAGGTACTAGCCTTTGGCTCGTCTCGTCTATATTACTTTAGCAACGTTCATATACATTGGACATGACATAAGCACCAATCAGAGTATGAAAAATTCATGTGAGCTTTTACATTTTAGCCACACCCATACTCTTAATTGAGCCGTGCAAAAGATCTCTTTAGCATCAACCTTTGCATTTCTAAACATTACATCATTCCTATGCTTCCATAGGCCCCAAATTAAAGCTATCCAAACCCCGCACCAAATCATGTTCTCTTTGTGGTTAAGTTCCACACTTTTAGCGCCACTTTACACATAAAGAATAAATGTCTAATTGTTTCCTCCTTCTCACCACACATAAGGCACATGTCATTTTCAAGTATTATTCCCCTACATTTTAGGTTATCCTTTGTGGTCAAACTCTACCATAACTCACCAGGCACAAACTTGTGTAGAGGGGGTAGCTTTAACCTGTCACAATTTCTTGAACATATATTCATAATCAGTACTCCAATTATCCTCCAATTTTTTATATGCAGATTTCACCGTATACTTTTTATCCTATTCGTGTACCATACCCATGTATCCTATTTTTTCTTGTCTAATGAGATCCTTCCAATTTCTGACAAAAAAGTCATTACTTGTGGTTTTTCCCATTCAAACCATTCTCTCCTACAAATTAGTTCTCATCCCCAATTATTATCCTTCCACTTTCCATAGTCAACCAATGTTCCCTGTTTTATATTTGTATTTGAGTATAATCTAGGGTACACCTCCTTGAGTGGCCTATTTGCAATCCAAACATCTTCCCAAAACTTTATCCTATTACCTGAACCAACTCTCCATATGACACTCTCCTCAAACCATGTATTCCCCTCCCTTAATCCACATGCTTGACGTAAATCAGTCCACCAATAAGACTCTACTCTCCCACTCTTCATTTCCTCTAAGCTTCTCCACGATCCATATTTGGATTCCACAATGTTCTTCCATAATCCTTGGCTTTCTTGTACTAATCTCCACTTCCACTTAGTTAACAATACTATATTGAACAATTTTATATCTTTGATCCCAAGTCCCCCCATATCCTTAGGTTTACATAGAGATGTCCATTTCAGCTAGGCCATTTTTCTTCCCTCTAAACCCTAGCCCCATAGGAACTTTCTTTGGGTCTTCATGATTTCCTCACAAACACAAGTTAAGGCCTTAAAGAGTGACATATAGTAAAGTGGTAAGTTGTGAGGACGAATTTAAGTAAACAAACTCTGCCTGCAAATGACAAAGCTTTTCCTTTCCACTTAGTTAGTTTATTCTTAATCTTATTCACTATTGGTAGCCAAAACTTCTTTTTTCTGGGGTTTCCTCCCATAGTCAGCCCTAAACATTTGAATGGAATGCTCATTAGTTCACAATTTTGGATCATAGAAAACCTTTTTATATTCTCCTCATTAGAAACATGCTTCTAGTTGAAGGATTGAAGCACAACTTGATAAGTATAAGCCAACTTTGTGACAAGGGTTATAAAGTAGTAATTGAACCTAGTCAGTTTCTCATCTTTGATGCATGTGGTAGCATAGTGTTGGTTGGTAAAAGAGTCAATAATATTTACTTGCTTAATCTACATCATGCATCAAATAACATAAAATACCTTTTTACAAAAGATGATACATGGTTATGACATAGAAGGCTTTGTCACATTTATATACATCAATTGAATAGAAAACAACTGGATGAAGGTTTGTCAAACCTCCTCAAGTTTGAGAAGGATAGAATATGTGAAGCATGTCATCAATAATGTTTTTAGGGTTTAAATATTCATCAATAATGTTTCATCTATAATTTCTAATTTTATTGTAGTATTGTAAATTGAAAGTCATTTTGACATTTTTATTATCATATTTTATAACAATAATATCTCTAAGTAAAGAATTAAGACTTCATCGATAAAATTTATTTATTTTTTCTAGCACACGACTCTAACATTTTTGTTTTTACCGTGCAAATACTATATAGCATGATTAAAAAGCAAGAATACACATCTCAATTAATTTGGGAAATTCTTGATATGGATTTAGGATTTTTGATCAAATGTTAAAAAGTCATATCAAAATTAACATTTCTCAATCAATCAAATGACAAATGAAATAAAATGTATAATTTTAAAAACTACGAAGCTAAGATATCATAATTAAAAAAACAAAAATGAAAGTTACGAATGGGATGTTATAAAATGATAAAAGTACAAGTACTCCACCTGAAAACACAACCCAGAGCAAAGCATGAATACTACCTTTCAAGTTTATTCATCATTGCTGTATATTAATATATCAATCAGGATAAGAAAGGCATAAACATATTGAGAATCAAACTCTTCGTTCTTCTTAACTGTTCCAATCATAGCAATTAAGATTAGCAGCAAAATACATACATGGTCCTTCTTCTTTCACAATCCAACTGCAAAAATCACAAATGTCTTGATCCCTTGCTGCTTTATAAATAACAAACTTGTGAGAGGCACCTTTCCATGCAAAGGAACAATGGAACAATGTTCTTTCAAAAACGTTAATTCCAAATCTCCACCGAAAAGTTCCATTGTAAGGAAGACGTTGAACACCAAGATCATTGTCTGCAGATTTGCAACGAAAGAACAGATCTTGATGTCCTTCTAAACCATTTTTGACACTGACAGTTGTTTTACTTCCGAAAGGAAAGCTGGTTGAAGGTTGCATAAGCAGCCAAAATAAGAAAACATTTCTAACAATTACAAAAATTGCACTTTCTCCCATATTCATACCCTAATGCTGTGTTTATATCAGCGATTCAGTGTTGAAATAGAAAAGAGAGAAAGAAAGGAAAGACACTGTTCACATTTAGATACGTATAGGTTTGAGTGGAAAGAGTGTGAGAAAAAAGATGACGGGGAGGAGGTGTCCTCTGGCTGAGATGAGGAAATGAGGATGAGTAAGAGTTCTTTTTAAATGTAAATTAATCTCTAATCTTAATAATTTAGACACTAATGTTTTAATAATTAAAACATATTAAAGATGAATTTAAGTTTAATTAACTAATCAATTATAATCTTTTAAAAACTATTTAGATACTTATTAATGCATTTTAGTTTATAATGTTTTGTATCTAAATTAGTAATTATATTAATTATTTTTCATTTCTAAAATTAATGTTTATTTAATATATTTTTTTAATTTAAATACATTACACCATGATAAAGTGCTGTTACTTGATTAAAAACTATTTTAAAAGAAAAAGTTAATGAAAAGTAATTAATGATCTTATTATTCTTAACTCAAATCACCAGCAGTATACAGCTTAAAGAGTAGGTTACGAAATGATGTTTTAGTGCTTCATATAAAATATTAAAATCAGTTAGTTATGAAATGATGTTTAATGAAAATAAATGTGTATGTCTGTTTACTCTTTCTACCCCAATAAAAAATAATAAAATTATTTTTTATTATAATTACGAAGTTAAATATAAATAATTTTTATAATTTAATTGTGAATAGTTTTTATTTATTTTATAGATAATATTTTATAATTACAAAAAACATTAAGATTAAAAAAGCAGTTAAATTGAAAAAAAAAATGTTAATTTTAAAGAAACAGTAAAATTAACAAAATACTTCTTTTAATTTAAAAATCAATTATTTAAAGAGTAAATTTTGAAAAACACAAAAAGGAATCCTTTTATCTATATTTAGATATAAAGGTCATTCTCATCTTGATGTCCATATTTTTTATTCTCAATTTTATCTTTTAATAAATAATTTTTTTAAAAATTAAAATAATTATTTTACTATTTATACCTTTTGAATAAGCTTTTTTTGTTAGATGTAACTATTTCATTTATTTTTTTTAATTAATCATTTTTAAATAAAAATAAGTATCTCTAATAAAAATTATCTATGAAATAAATAAAAAATATTTATATTTATTTTTAAAATTACAAAAAGTGAACACACATAAATGTGTTTACTTTTCTATGGCAATAAAAATTAATAAAATTATTATTGTTCTTATTATTCTAATTATACAATTAAATATAAATTATTTTTAAAATTTTATTGTAAATAGTTTTTTTTGTAGGTATATTTTTTAATTAAAAAATAGTTATGTTTAAAAATAATTATTTCAAGAAATTTTCATTTAATGGTAAAATTAAAAAAAAAAATTACTTTAATTTAATAAATTTTTATTTAAAAGATAAATTGAAAAAAAAAAGTGGATATGAAAATAAGGAATCTTTTATACGGGTATAAGTAAAGACCGAAAAAAAAATTTATTGGTTTCCAAATATTCATTTATCGCTCACAAAAGAACTATAATATATGTGTATTTCTTATGTAACCTCCTTTGCTTGCTCCTTTTTAAATGAAGTCTTTCACAACGAAATTGTTTTTTTTTTTTTCGTTAATTTTAAAATAATATAATTTTGTTAATTACGTTCTTAAGTTAATTAATACATTGGAGACAAAAATTAGTTATGATAGCAAAAAGAAAATATAATGACATAAATATAAATTGAAAAAAAAAACTAAAGCGAGAAAAATAAATAACTAACTTAAAATTATATAAAAACAGAAAAAGAAATAATTTTATTGGTCAAGGTGAACTATAAAAGACTAGTATATCTACGATAATAACATTTTAATAAAAAAAAATTATTTCAATTGACTTTGCTAAATTTTTAAAATAATATTATCCATTTACTAAATTTACTTTCATTATTATTAAATTTTAGAATTATTATTCACCAATAGAAAATCCATACGTTTATAACATTTCGTCGTGATACTTGATTTTTAATTCCATAAAATACCTTTAAATAATGTTGTTAGAGTGTTCAAAACTGATTAGAAAAAAAATTGATTGATGCTAAAAACGTAAAAAAAAAAATGATTTTTTTTTATTTCCTTTTAAATCCGAACAGCTTAGTTTGGTTTACTATTTAGATTTTTACTATGATGCCATAGATAAGATACGTGTATCGAATACGACATATATATGATACGTCGATACATTTATTTTGAAAATAATAGAATACGACACGTAATAAATACATGATATATGAATATTAAAAAGTATACAATAATTCTTAAAAACATAATAAATATATGATTGTTATTATGTGAATCCAAATTAAAACTATATTACTAAAGTTGTCAACATACAAAATATAATTTATTGTCATCATAAAAGTACTATTACAAGAAAATTCTTAAATAATGACCAATTTTAGTAACAAAAAATATGTTAGACCAATTTTCTAATTAGAGACCAATTATTTTGGTAGCTAAAATCATGGTAACTAATGTTAGTGATCAATTATTTTGATAGTCAAAACTTTGATAGTTAATGTTAGTGAACAATTTATAAATAATTTTTGGAACTATTTTAGTTTTTAAATTGGTATTCAACTTGGTCACTATATAGTGACTAATTATTTGTTGTCACAAAAATCGCTCATTATTCAAATATTTTCTTGTAGTTTACTACGATTTTATAAAGTAGAAACTTCATTAATAAGTATCGGTAAAGTATCCTAAAGTATCGGACATGGATACGTGTCGGACACGGATACGTGTCGGACACGAATACGTGACCTAAGTTGAAGTATCAATGCATCATAGGATTTTTACAAGTTACCCACACCAAATTAAATCATAATATATCTATTTTATTATTATTATTATTATTATTAAATCGTATTAGTTTGCTGATATGAATCAAAAATAGAATTGTCAATTTGTATACTCTAGGCCTTAAAGTTCTCTCTCAAAGTAGGTTTGGATCAAAGCCAATGTGATTTTTATCTCACTACAACACTTTAATTAACTCTTTAAAACTACAACAACTTCAGTTTGTGTCAAAGGTCGAGTTGAGTTGTCTTGGCTTGAAGGTCAACCCGAGTCCACTTAGACTAAAGTTCAAGCTAAGTCAAGTCAAATTCAAGGTTCGAGCCAAGCCAGGACGAAGGTCATCAAATCGGTTAAGCCAAAGGTTGAGATAAGACGATTTGGAGAAAAGTCAAGACGAGCTAACTCGAGCCAAAGCTTAAGACGGTCTATCATAGATCAAAAATCAAGACAAGCAGCTTGTGCCAAGGTAGAGACTAACCGACAATGGTGAATGGTCAAGAAAATAAATACATTGACTGTACCAAGTGTAACATCCCGACCAGATATTACAAATTTAAATAATAAAACAAGTAAATAATAAATAAAATTCATTTAATAAAGTATCATTTCCCAAAAATGCAGAAAATAAAAAACTTTATTTCATCGTCAAATACTCTTAAATCCATACTTTTAGAAATTCAAATAAAATATTCAAATCTGATAATATAAACTTTTACAATTTAAAAAAAAAAACATAATAAAAGTCTAGTAAAAATTCTTCTCCCAAGTCTAGCCTCGCTCCGGCTCTATACCTCACCAGATCCATTTGCAACATCATCTGCTCCCGTGTACCGCGTACACGATTAGCGCCAAACACAAGCAGATAGGGTGAGCTTACAACAACACAAGTACACCAAAGGAATTCCTATCATTTGGTTCCACATCACATGGCCACCACCATGTTATCCATGTTCTACATCTTTTGATGAATACCTACCAACCACAACTGGTAGAGCACGTGTGAGAAACCATGCTACGGACCACACTTTGCAACGCCAGGTGGAATTCCCAATACGAATAACATTAATAACGTCCCAAGACTACCAAACTCGTCAGCTTAATACTGAGGAGGGCAATCTAACACACCACAGCGTGTACACTCAGACTAGCAACACTTGCCAACCCAAGCCACAACTCAAGAGTTCCTCGTGTTCATCCGCCATCACGAGCCACAACTCAAGAGATTTTATTCTGAGCCACAACTCAAGGAATGTCACGTGCTTAACCCCTATCCCGAGCCACAACTCAAGGGATACATTCTGAGCCACAACTCAAGCAACACCAGCAAACCCACCTTCGAGATATCATCAAATCCTTGTAGATCACGCACATCCAAAGTAAGCAAAGTACTTTTGCTTCATCAATATCGCTTGGCGCAGCACACGAGTCGTCAGGCGCACCATGCTTCCAAACCGTCTAGCGAGAGACACGTACCGCTAGGCGCCAAGCGCCTCTGGTGCCTCCGTCTACAGGTGTCGCCTAGCGGGACAACCCTCACTGTCAGGCGCCACACATTCTAGTAGCCATTGTTTTTGTAGCTACCGCTTGACGGCTCCAAACCTTCCGCCAGGCGCTACACTAGTATAGCGAGTTGTACTAGTTGTTAATTGGTCCAGTCATTGTTGGTCCTATACCAAGCACCCTTATCTTTGATCCAGAGTACCACAACACGTTGGAATCATGTCCAAGCTTGATGTCATCCCACATGCACCTCACCCCAATTGATTATCACTAGATTTACACTCGATCAACCTTGACAATGCCGTAAATCTGATTTAATATATGTAACATCCCTAAGGAATATTACTAATTTTTAATAAATAAAATTCCAATAAAATAAATAAATACCGCATTGATTATAACTATTTCCCAAAAATGTGGAAAATTTAAAACCATAATTAGTACCATACATAGTCCGAAAGTACAATATCGTTAAATAGAAATGTTATTAAAATTCATCATAAAAATATTTACATCAAAATCAAAATAATAAAGTTTCTTTCAAATCCCAAGTAGCCCATGCTCTCCGTCTCTAAGCAGCTCCTGGCTCACCTGTCACATCATCTGCTCCCGGATAACAAGTTATCCAATCATCGCCATACACACAGATAGGGTGAGCTATGCACAATAACAATATAAACAAATATATGAATTAAATATGTTTTCCCCAATCCCAAAGATACATAATTAAAATCCTCATACTTTTCAAATCACCCAACCATGACCTCATAGTCCTTCATGAGTCATATGCATGAACTAGGTCTTGGGACTTCCCTGTGCTCCCACAAAACTAACTCATTCGTAGTCCAACCCTATGAGCCTATCCCGCTCATAGTCCTGCCCTACAGACTCCTCGCCTGTAGTATAAACATCCAAGTCTCACACTTGGACCCTGGCACGCACGCAATCACCATACTATGGACTCCTCACCCGATAGTAGCCGACGGGAACATCACAGTTCCTTGCCCATCGTGCGCCCGACACATGCAATCACCATACTAAGGACTCCTCGCTCATTAGTAGCCGACAGGAACTCAACCAGTTCCATGCCCATCATGTGTCCAACCACCGAGCACATCCCAAACCCCTATTGGAGTTAGTCCTTCAAGCCCAGACATCACACCACATGCATATACAATCTAAACTTGGTATAAACAGCCAAAACGCACTCACAAGCACATGTAAAACATAGCAACTCGCATCGACTCGCTTAAGCCAGGAACACTCGCCTAAGCTAAGCCTCTAGCCTCGCTTAGGCTAGTTCACCTCGCCTGAGCGAGCTTAAAACAGTGACCACAGCATGTTATCTCGCTTAGGCGAGATCCCCTCGCCTGGGCGAGTCACACTTTCGCCCAACAATAAACAAACCTCGCTTAGACGAGCAATCGAAAAAACCAACATGATCACACTTCGAGAACTCGCTTAGGCAAACCACTCCCGCCTAGGCGAGAGTGTCAGTCGCTCAAAACTCCAAAGCCTCTCGCCTGAGCGAGAAATCGCGCTCAAACCTCCAAGTTCTCCTTGCGAACTCGCTTAGGCGAGTGCCTCTCGCCTGAGTGAGAGACCATGTCGCTCAAACCCCCTCCTTGGTCCCCTAGGCGAGAACCACAAATCAGAACTCTACGTGGAACTCTACAACTCTCGCTTAGGCGAGATGGACCCGCTTGGGCGAGACTTACAGGGTTTCGAGTCTGTTCACGCACCCACTTCATCAAAATCATACCAAAACATCAACCAATCATTATCAACACAACGTAGAGGCACAAGTACATCAGAATCATGCTTAATAATTGAATCTTTCATCTCATTTGACACCATCTCATTACTTCCCCAAAAGAACTACGTAAAACCCCAAACCACATACATTTACGTGATATATTCCAGACATTGCACAATACCAATAGTACACAAGTACTCAATCACAACTACATATACAACCCCTAAAAGCATACCAAATTCAGACCCCAATTGAGCACACCGCACAGAAATACAACTCAAGTAAAACACACATAATTCAGCATCTCTAACCTGACAGTTTGATTGAAATTGGAAGAAAAATAGGATTTCCTTGGTTTGCCTATGACGTGCCACAAATTCCCTCTTAGTTCAGCCCCTTTTCGCACCCAAACCTCACCTCTCAACCTCAATTTCGTGCTCTCTCTGTAACAGCTCCCCACGATTGCCAAATCCCTTCCTTTTTCTTAAACCTTGGCTTTTATAGGTGCCTTTCAAGTAGGTTTTAAAAATAAAACGGGTTTGGGCTTTTAATTTCTCTTCAATCTTACTTATTTGATAAATTCCCAGCCGGCTTTTAATTTCTCTTCAATCTTACTTATTTGATAAATTCCCAGCCCCCTTGGCTGCCTTAGGTTCCCTACCTTTCCACATTCACTCCAAACCAAGCTTAATAAAAATAAAGGTTAAGTTCTCCCTACCAAGGTTTGAACCCATGACCTTCCACTCATAATGCCAAAGCACAAACACTATGCCAAATCCCATTTGGTTATATACACAATCAACATAAGTTTACAATACCAATCACCTACCCATTCATATTCTCAAAAATCAATAACAAAACAATCACACATATTTGACATATTTAGGACTCGAACCCAAGTCCTCTCACACAATCAAAGTACTCTCAACCACATGAGCTAATACTTTTCCACATCACCATAAACAACAATTAATGCCATAAAGGTGCCTTCTACTCGCATTTATTAATTAATTAATTATTTGATTAATTAATTTTCCCGGGTCTTACAATATATCCTACGTACAACATTTATGCGATTGTCCTTAATTACGTTCTGTTCTGGCCTTTATTATACTTCAATCTTGGTCGTGGAAGATGGCTTGGAGAAGGAGCAAAGCTCACGACCATTGGATGATGTCTTGGAAAAGGAAGAAGCATTCCTAACCTTTAGATGCATTGGATTCGTGAGGTATATGAAGGAGTATTGACTTCCACTTAGTCCACCTTGGACCCTTGATAGCTCATGGCCAAACCTCACATTGGGCTTAGGCAAGCCCAATTTTAGTAATTCAACTACACATTGTTTGACTTATTATTCTAGAAAGCAAGGCCTAAACAATGAGCCAATCTTATTGGTATTTTATTGCTTTTTGATACACCTCATCAAATCTTCACATCTTGTTTGGCCCATGTGAAGAGTGTGAGAAGCGCATGTGGGTTGGGCCATCTTGGATTAAGCTCAATCATTTTGAGCATGTCCCTTGTTATTGGGCCTCTTGATGGATTGGGCTTGAAGGTGTACCTTGACTTGATGTTGGGCTTGTTGGGGTCACATCAAGAATGGTGCCATAATCATCCAATTTCTCTTCATTACATCATAATTTCACAATATTCAATTCCATTTAATCATTTAATGGGTTAAACATCCTTTCCACTGATCAAAAATCGCCCAAAAAGCCCAAAACACTAAAATTGAACCAGATTGGCTCGCGACGCCTGGCGGATGTTCATCACTGCCAAACCATTCAAACAAAAACTCAACAATCTAGGTTGCCGTCATGCGTCACCTAGCGGTTGGGCTCTTACTGCCAGGTGGTTTCTCTTCAGGAACCCAGAATTAAGCAGGAATTGATGTGTCGCCTAGCGGCTGTTATTCATCCGTTAGGCGGTTTTTTGGAAGAAAATTCCAGAAACTTGCAAAATTCAGGAGAAATAGAGACACATGATCAGTTATAGATGCATTACACAATTCATGCAATAATTTAATAACTAAACGCGATAACAACACACCTAACCTGGATTCCTTTGCTTAAAATTGGAGATTTTGAGAGTTCCTCCTCGATCACTATGTCGCCCAGCCCTTTCCCTCAATTTGTCTCCTAATTACACTCAATTATCATAGTGCATTAGCTAAATTGGTTCTCCTCTTACTATGCAACAATAGCAGCCACAAAAGCACTCTCTCTTTCCTTTAATTGGTCACTAAATGTTATCTTAATGTGAAGTAAATGGTGCAAAACGAAAATACCATTAAAACTAAGTTTAATTGTCATTCAATGGTGATTTTCCAGCCCTTTGGCTGCTAGGGTTTTCTTTGCCCTTTCCCATTCATGCCAAAGAGAATTTTGGCAAAAATAAAGTTTAATTTGGTTCTACCAAGGTTTGAACCCATAACCATGCCAATGTCAAATCAATGCACAATCATTCAACCAATTCATGTTTTGTGATAATTCCTACAAATATAGAATTATATTATCACTCATCATGATCTAGCACATTATTAAAAAAATAATAAATTAAACAAGACTTAAATGGCATACATAAGACTTGAACCCAAGCCCTTTCACATAATTAAGTACTTTAAACCATCTAAGCTAGTACTTTTTCATGTCAGAATAACCAACATTAAATGACATAAAGGCTTTCACTACCCGCATTTATTAATTAATTAATTATATAGTTAATTAAATTTAGCGGATCTTACATTTCCCCCACCTTATAAAATTTTCGTCTCAAAAATTGGACTTAGTAGGAAATAGGTGAAGATACGCATTCCTCATGAGATCCTCCATCTCTCACGTCATCTCCTAGGTTGCTTCATCCAAAAGGACCTTCACATTCCAGATCTCCTTCCCTCTGAGTTTCTTGACTTGAGAATTCAAGTTTCTCACTAGTCTAACTCCAATTGACAGATCCTTGCAGACCTGAACATCGTCCTCCTCCAACACATGAGTAGGATCCGCAACGTACTTCCTTAGTTGTGATACATGGAATACATTATGCAGGTTTGCTGGGTGGGGTGGCAAAATAATCTCGTAGGATGTTGGTCCAATCCTCCTCGTGATCTGATACGGATCGATGAGTCGAGGAGTCAACTTCCTCAACTTGAGCGCTCTCCCAATTCCTATTGTCGGTGTAACCCGGAGGAATACATGGTCACCTGCCTCAAACTAAAGCGGCCTCCTCCTCTTATCTGCATAAGATTTCTGCCTACTCTGAGTTGCCTGCATCTGATCCTGTATCACATTGACTTTTTCAGTAGTTTACTGTAAGAATTTTAGACCAAGTACTACTGACTCTCCATCCTACTGCCAGCATAATGGTGTTCTGCATCTTCTACCATACAATGCCTCGTATGGTGTCATCCCAATACTGGAGTGATAACTATTATTATACATGAACTCCACCAATGGCAACATATCACTCCAAGTGCTCAGGTGATCCAACACACAAGTCCTCAACAAGTCCTCCAACGACTGTATGGTTCTCGAATACTAACCATCTTTTTGAGAGTGATAAGCTGAGCTCAATCCCAATTGAGTACCCAAAGATGCCTGCAGCGATTACCAAAACCTCGAGGTGAATCTTGGATCCCGATCTGACACAATACACGCTGGCACTCCATGCAATCTGACCTCCTCTCAAACGTATAACTCTGCTAGTTTTTCCATGGATATCTTCTGATTAATTGGTAGAAAATGAGCACATTTCGTCAGTCAGTCTACAGTGACCCAGATTGAGTCATGCCCCCTCACAAACCTCGGAAGATGTGTAACAAAATCCATGGAAATGTTGTCCCATTTCCATTAAGGAATATCAAGAAGCTCTAACGTACCACCCAACCTTTGATGCTCGATCTTCGCCTTCTAACATACTAAGCACGATGCTACATAATCTACCGCATCCGTCTTCATACCAGTCCACCAGAAAGTCCCTTTTAAGTCTTTATATATCTTAGTCATACCTGGATGTATGCTAAGACGACTCTTATGCCCTTCTTCCAAGAGCATCTTCCTTAGTGTAGACTTCCTAGGCACATAAACCCTCTCTCTGAAACATAGGATGTCATCCTAGCCCATCCTAAAGTCTTTTCCCTTCTTAGTGCCCAACCATCCAATGATCTGCTACACCTCTTGATCATTACCCTATCCCAATCGAATCTCCTCCAAAAACTCATTGGCGATTCTCAACATTCTACACCGAATGTGACCTACACTCGTATTTAGTCCCAAGTTCATATCCTAGAGTTTCACGATTAGTTCCAACTCCTTCATCATCATAGCAGACATGTGAACTCTCTTCCTACTTAGGGCGTCTGCAATGACATTGGCTTTATCAGGATGGTATAACAGTTCAAAGTCGTAGTCTTTTAAATATTCCATCCACCTGCGCTATCTCATGTTCAATTCCTTTTGATCGAATAAGTACTGCAAGCTCTTGTGATCGCTGAAAACCTGAAACTGGGACCCATATAAATAATGCCTCCAAGTCTTGGAGACAATAACTACTACAGCTAGCTCCAAGTCATGCGTCGGGTAATTCTTCTCATGCACTTTCAACTGCCTCGACGCATAGACCACTGGTCTTTTATCTTGCATCAACATACAACCTAATCCCTAATACGAAACATCACAATATACCTCAAAAGTCTTGGTTGTGTTTGGAATGGCTAATATTAATGCGGTTTTCAACCTCCTCTTCATATCTTCAAAGTAGGTTTCGCACTCCTCCGTCCAAGAGAAAAGCTGGTCCTTTCTGGTGAGTTGTGTCAATGGACTCACAATCTTGGAGAACTCCTCGATGAATCATTTGTAGTATCTTGCTAAACCCAAGAAACTTCGTACCTCAGTAATAGTCTGCGACCTCTCCCATTTCACCACCGTCTCGATCTTTGCCGGATCTACTGCAATTCCCTAGGCTTATATTACATGACCCAAGAATTGCACCTCATCCAACCAGAACTCACATTTAGACAACTTCACATACAACTGATGCTCTTTGAGAATTGTCAACACCACTCTCAAATGATTTGCGTGTTCTTCCCGATTCTTAGAATAAATTAGTATGTCGTCAATAAATACTACGACAAACTGATCCAAGTACGACCGGAAGATCCTGTTCATGTAATTCATGAATATGGCAGGAGCATTTGTCACCCCAAACAACATCACCACATACTCGTAGTGTCCATAGCGTGACCTAAAAGTTGTCTTCTATACATCCTCTAGCTTAACTAAGATCTGATGATATCCAGACCTCAAGTAAATCTTAAAGAACAACGTTGCTCCTCTTAACTGATCTAGCAAGTCATCGATCCTCGGCAATGGGTACTTAGTTTTTAGGCTTAATTATCATTTTGGTCCTTTTATTATTTTTTTGTTTCAATTTGGTCCTCTAATTCTTTAAAAGGTTCAATTTGGTCCCTGTCGTTAAGTCAACTTTAACAACAAATGTTAGCTTGACATGTGACACAACCGTGACCTGCCACGTGACACTACATTTGTTTAAATAAAAAAATCTCAAATTGACACGTGTCCCAACCATAAGGTGACATGTGGCAGTTTAATTTTTTTAAAAAAAAATTAAAAATAATTTTAAAAAAATTAAAAAGAATTGAAAATTCCACAAAATGACACGTGGCATGTACGGAGACGATGTTAAAGTTGACTTAACGGCAGGGACCAAATTGAACCTTTTAAAGAATTAGAAGATCAAATTGAACCAAAAAATAATAAGGGGACCAAAATGAACCAACCCAACAAATTAGGGGACCAAAATGATAATTAAGCCTATTTTTTTATGGTCAGCTTGTTCAATTGAAGGTAATCAATGCAAAGTCTCGAGTTGCCGTCATTTTTCTTCACCAATAGTACAAGCGCTCCCCACAGTGATGCACTCGGTCGGATAAACTTATTCTCCAGCAGGTCCTCAATCTGCTTCTTCAACTCGACTAACTCTATCGGCGCCATCCTGTACGATGCCATAAATACTAGGCCAGCTCCAGGGATGAAATCAATACTGAAATTCACATCCCTACTTAGCGGTAGTTCAGGGATTTCATTTAGAAATACATCAACATACTCATCTACCATTGGTATGCTTTTTGATTTGTTCAGTTGTACTCTTCTTTTCTCCTTAAACCAGTATCATAAAGCAAGTAGCTCCAGCTTCTATCTCCTTCATCACCTGGTTAGACGATATCATCTACAGTCCCTTTGTATTTGGGAACACTATTATGTGCCGTCCATAATCGATGACAATGTGGTTGTTAGACAGCCAGTCCATCCCTAGAATCACATCCAAACACTCCATTTCCAAGCATATGAGATTCACCTTGAACCTACGGCCTACCACTTCCATAGGACATCCCACACAAACCGTGTTGGTGGATACCTCGCCAGATGCTGGTGTCATAACTATCAGCTTGCACCCTAGCTCTCGCATTACAAGTCTGAGCCTTCCCACACACTCCTTGGATATGAATGAGTGAGTGACTCCTGAATCAAACAACACCACAACCGTATTATCATAAAGTAAACAATCGTTCTGCACTAGATTACCTAACTAAGTCGTCTCGGTGGTAATCAATGCAAACACACGCCTTGGTGTTTTTGGTCACTCTCCTGTTGTCTTCTTTGTTGGAGCTCCACCAACTGGTTTCTTATTAGGACACTATCGAGCAAAGTGTACAGTCTGCTCACAAATGTAGCACTTGCCAGTACTAGTACCACCACTTGAGCTGCCAGAAGGTTTTGGGCAATCCTCATTAGATGCTCTCCACCACAGTTAAAACACTATAGTTTCCTAGCCGAAGTTTGTGGACGACTATAGGGCTTCTTCTGTTGTCTAGCCTTTGTAGTGGTCCTCTGTGGTCTTCCCACTCTGTTGGGTCACATCTCTAGCTGCTCAATTACCTTGGCTTACTCCACCACGACTAGAATTCTCTGATCTGGAGTGGTACTAAGAATCTACGCAACTCATGTTTCAGCCTATCTTCATAACTTCTGCACCTCCACTCCTCTATGATGGTTGTCGAGTAGAATCTCGCCAGATACTCAAACCTATCAGTGTAGGCCTACATGGTCATAGTTCCCTGCTAAAGTGTAAGGAACTCAACTTTCCGCTCGTGCGTCGTGCTGTCCAGGCAATATTTCTCAAGAATCTCATCATGAAGGTAGTCTAGGTCACTTGTTCCTCACGGGTCTGCATAAGTTATTGCATCCCCACCCACTAATACTCAGCATCCGCCACAAGGAGAAAAGTGACAAACGAAAGCTTTTGCGCCTCCGTTCATTTAATCACTCTGCAAATTTTCTCGCACTCACGTAGCCAGGCATCTGCCTCATCAAGAGTGGCCTTGCCAAAGAATTTGGCTGGCCTATGCCTCATGAAATCTTTCATGGTCACAGGGCTAGTGGGTGCAACTACAACTCTAGGTTGCGCTGCAATCGACTACATCACGTCCACCATTCAGTGAATCGCATGAGCAATGTCATCCGCTCCGATATTATTCCTCCTTTTCCTGTTGGCCATAGCTTTTGCGCGCCACATTTTTCAGCTGTTCAAATCACAGCTTAGTCACGACTATACAATCAAAATTAGCACCAAACACAACAAATAGTTATGCAAGTGTAACACGATAAGCTCACTCCTCATAGACCCCAATTTTTTTTTTAAAACCTTTGCTCTGATAACAAATGTAACATCCCGACCAGATATTACGAATTTAAATAATAAAACAAGTAAATAATAAATAAACTGCATTTAATAAAGTATCATTTCCTAAAAACACAGAAAAATAAAAAACTTTGTTTCATCATCAAATACTCTTAAATCCATACTTAGAGAAATTCAAATAAAATATTCAAATTTGATAATATAAACTTTTACAATTTAAACCAAAACATAATAAAACTCTAGTAAAAATTCTTCTCCCAAGCCTAGCCCCGCTCCAGCTCTGTGTCTCACCAGATCCACCTGCAACATCATTTGCTCCTATGTACCGCGTACACGATCATCGCCAAACACAAGCAGATAGGATGAGCTTACAATAACACAAACATATATAAATACATATAATTACACCAGATAAAACATACAAGTACACCAAAGGAATTCCTATCCTTTGGTTCCACATCACATGGCCACCACCATGTTACTCGTGTTCTACGTCTTTTGATGAATACCTCGAGATGTCTTGCTGCCACACCTACCAGACACAACTAGTAGAGCACGTGCGGGAAACCATGTTACAGACCACACTTCGCAATGCTAGGTGGAGTTCCCAATACGAATAACATTCGTAACGTCCCAAGACTAACAAACTCGTCAGCTTAATACTGAGGAGGGCAATCTAACTGGACCTTCCGTACACGCCACAATGTGCACACTCAAACCAGCAACACTCGCCAACTCAAGCCATAACTCAAGAAATCCTCGTGTTCATCCACCATCCCGAGCCATAACTCAAGAGATGTCATTCCGAGCCACAACTCATGGGATACGTTCTGAGCCACAACTCAAGGAACACCAGTAAACTAACCTTTGAGATATAATCAAAGCCTTGTAGATCACACACATCCAAAGCAAGCAGAGTACTTTTGCTTCATCATTATCACCTGGCGTAGCACACGAGTTGCCAAGCGCACCATGCTTCCAGACCGCCTGGCGGGATACACGTACCGCCAAGCGCCAAGCGCCTCTAGTGCCTCCGTCTGCATGTGTCGCCTAGCGGAACAGCCCTCACCGCCAGGCGTCACACATTCCAGTAGCCAATATATTTTTAGCTATCGCCTACGGTTCCAAACCTTCCGCTAGGCACTACACCAGTATAGCGAGTTGTACTGGTTGTTAACTGGTCCAGTCATGTTTGGTCTTATACCAAGCACTCTTATCCTTGATCCAAAGCACCACAACATGTTGGAATCATGTGCAAGCTTGATGTCATCCCACATGCACCTCAACCCAATTTCTTATCACTAGATTTACACCCGATCAACCTTGACAATGCCATAAATCTGATTTAATATATCCTACATACAACACTTATGTGATTGTCCTTAATTACGTTTTGTTTTGGCCTTTATTATACTTCATGTTCCCAACCTATGCGACATCTCGCCACCATCCCTTACTATGCCACTTACTCATTCATACATAGATACAAACCAATTTACTTAGGAATTTATACTAAGAACAACCATACACTGACATAATGAACCTAGACTCTCACTGCATCATTCTTATGCCTCCAAGTACTACAGTAATCATTGCAATTGCTTACATTTAATTCCTTCATCTCACAACTCACAATTCATACCCAATTAAATCATGCTACTAACTCCCAATGACCATTCTACACTTTAGTCCAATGACCATAATTGGTTTCTGAACTAATTCGACCCCCAACCGAGACCTAGACTTAGAATTGCATCCAAGAGCCACACAACCACTTGCTCTGCGTTGGCACTTGGGGGCACCTAGCCTGCCGCCAGGCGATGCATCAGTTCCGGGAAACCTAGAATGTTGTCATGCACCTGCAAGAACTCCAATTACTCCATTTCATACCAGCCTCTCTAATTTTCCACCCAAATAACTATTTTCATACACTTATGAGTATTATTAATACATCATACTCTTACTACACCAATTCATATGACATTTGCTCACATAATTTAATCAAAACCCAAAATATTCAAATGTTCAACCCGATAACAAGAATGGTGCCATAATCTTCCAATTTCTCTTCCATTTAATCATTTAATGAGTTAAACATCCTTTCCACTGATCAAAAATTGCCCAAAAAGCCCAAAACACTAAAATCGAACCATATTGGCTCGCATCGCCTAGCAGGTGTTCATAACCGCTAGGCCATTAAAATAAAAACCCAGCAACCTGGGTTGTAGTCACACGTCGTCTGGCGGTTGTGATCTTACCGCTAGGCAGTTCCTCTTTAGGAACCCAGAATTAATCAGGAATTAATGTGTTGCCTAGCGGCTGTTCTTCATCCGCCAAGCAGTTTTTGGAAAAAAATTCTAGAAACTTGTGAAATCCAGGAGAAACAGAGACACAAGATCAATTATAGATGCATTACACAATTCATGCAATAATTTAATAACTAAATGTGATAACATCATCCCTAACCTGCATTCCCTTGCTTAAAATTGGAGATTTTGAGAGTTCCTCCTCGATCACTATGTTGTCCAACACTTTCCCTCAATTTGTCTCCCAATTACACTCAATTATCACAGTGCACTAGCTAAATTCGTTCTCCTCTTACTATGCAAGAATGACAGCCACAAAAACATTCTCTTTTTCCCTTAATTGGTCACTAAACGTTGTCTTAATGTGAGGTAAATGGTGCAAAACGAAAATACTATTAAAACTAAGTTTAATTGTCATTAATGGTGATTTTCCAGCCCCTTGGCTGCTAGGGCTTTGTTGGCCCTTTCCCATTCATGCCAAAGAAAATTTTGGTAAAAATAAATTTTAATTTAGTTCTACCAAGGTTTGAACCCATAACCATGCCAATGTCAAATCAATGCACAACCATTCAACCAATTCATGTTTCACAAAAATTGTTATAAATATAGGATTGTATTATCACCGATCATGATCTAGCACATTATTAAAATGATAATAAATTAAATAACATACATAAGACTTGAACCCAAGTCATCTCACACAATTAAGTACTCTCAACCATTTGAGCTAGTACTTTTCCATATCATAACAACCAACATTAAATTCCATAAAGGCTCCCACTACCCGCATTTATTAATTAATTATTTATTTAATTAATTAAATTTAGCGGATCTTACACCAAGGTAGAGACTAATCAAGACAGGCAACATGTGTGAAGGTTGAGACAAGTCAAACTAGTACTAATTGTCAAAACTGACCAATCCAAATTTAAATATCGATAACAGCTAGTCTGGATCAAAGCTCGGGATGGATTAGCCTAGGTCGAATGTTGAGAAAGGTTGGACTAGATCGAAAGACACGACAGACTAGCCAAACTCAATGATAAGGACAAGCCAGGTGAAGGCAAGACTTTTCATCTTTTATATCCAAATATGATTATGTTTTAGTTTTCATTTTATTCCTTCTTATTACACAAATATAAAACCAACAAGTAAGTACTTCTAAGTATATTCAACTAAAAGGTCTCTATAAAAAAATAAAGAGAAACTAAACAAAAGCTAGCTAAGCCAAACATAACAAGTGGTCCAGCATAACTAGCTAATAACCCCTCCTCAAGATTCTAAAAAGATTTGAAATAAAACAAATTGTGCGTATAAACCTCACCTTAAAAGCTAGTTTTGTGGGGTTGAGTTAGGCTTAAAATTCACTTCTTACATGGTATTAGAGCCATTGTTTAAAAAATCATATCCTAGTGAGATTTCTTTGACATTTTGTTCCACCCAGTATTAGGCCGCTAACGGACCATCCCTTTCTAGACCCACGCATGAAATATATATACCTCGGTCTGAGGGGATGTGTTGGACGTCCCACATCGACTAGAGATAAAACAATTTCATAGTATATAAGTGGAGTGCAAACCTTACCTTAAAAGTCGGTTTTGTGTGGTTGAGTTACACTTAAAGTTCATTTCTTACCACGCACGAGTCATGGACTATTATAATTATTTCGTAAAATCAACTAATTCCACCATATTGTGATATCAATTTTATTTATTATATTGAAAATTGAAATTACTACTTCATTACTTTAATAATAATATTTACAACAATATTCTATTTTTATATTATTTTTATATTATTATTATTATTATTATTATTATTATTATTATTATTATTATTATTATTATTATTATTATTATTATTATCAACTCTAACTATAAGTATCATAATTATTATTATTAGCTATAATTATGTCTATTATTATATTACTACTACTATCATTAATAATAATAATAATAATAATAATAATAATAATAATAATAATAATAATAATAATAATAATAATAATAATAATAATAATAATAATAAGAATAAGAATAAGAATAAGAATAAGAATAAGAATAAGAACTATAATTATTATAATAGTTATTTTTATTGTTTATATTATTATGGTTAGATACACATTTTACTTTTACTTACTATGCAGGGATTATGTTTCAATTACTTTCCCTTTTTATTTGTTTTGTTGTTCATTTATCTTTATATTTGAATAATTATTTCAATTCAAAAAAAATAGTTACTAAAATTAGTAAAATAACAAAACTGAAAAATAATTTTTTTATTATAAATAATTATTTAAATTTAAAATATAACAATTAAGAGGATTAAATTTAAAAAGCAAAAATCACACTAAAGATGTTCATCTCTTTATATATGTAGTGTATTTTTTTTTATCACTAAGCGATATTGTTATAGTGTTATTATTATTATTGTTATTATTATTATAGTTAGACACATATTTTACTTTTAGGTTAAAATACCTCTTTGGTCCCAATTTTCGTCAAGTTTTTCTCAAATATGTTCTAATTTTGTTTTTGTGCTCAAATAGGTCATAAGTTTTGTCAATTTTGTTCAATTTGGTCATTTTGTTTGTAACACAGTTTAAATCATTAACAACCATCAACATTGACTACCACGTGTCATTTCATGGTTTTTTTAATTTTTTTTAAATTTTTTAATTTTTATTAGATGTACATGTGTCAACTCAACAACTTGCCACATGTCAGAGTTAATGTTTTATATTCATTTTGGTCCCTATATTTGTTATTTTTGATCAATTTAGTCAGAAATTTTGTTTAAAATTGACCAATTTTACTTTTGTCGAAGATGAGACCAAATTTAATTTTTATATAAAATTTATAATGATGTGAATTTTAATATATTAAATAAAAATATTTAATACAAAATGTGAATTTTAATATAAAAATTAAATTTGGTTTAAATTTGAAGAGATACAAAATTTGTTCATGTTAACAAAGATTAGGACAAAATTGAACAAAAATAACGAATATAGGGACCAAAATGAATATAAAATGTAACACCCCATTTAATTTAATAAACGAAATTAAAGGAAGCGTTACAAAAGGATACATAACAGCGCAGTCCTGGAGTTCAAAACTCAACTCCTTACAATCCAGGGCACACCACGATGCCCAAAAGGAAACTAGATGAAAGTCTAACAAACGAATATAGTAAATAAACATGAAGCAATACATGGGTCGTAGCCCTAAGGAAAAACCATCAAGAAATAAGGTCCGGCCTACGCGAAATATGCGGCGGAGCTATCACCTCCCTATCGTCCACGAGTGTCCCTCGCCTCTGCTCACACCAACAAGTTGATGATCATCGCAAAAGAGAGTACCACACAACAGAACACACAACAAAAATAGTAGTGTAAGCTAGAGTACCAAAGATTTCATCCATACGATCAAATATTTATATATTCACCACACCAACACACATATCACCCAAGCATGTTATGACTTCTCAAGCAATACACTAAGACACGACTCGACTCATCCGGGTACGTATAACCTGGTCGGATTCAGCGGATGCTTGCACTTGTGGTGGATACCTCTGCTCACCCCCGAGCTGCTCACCCCCGAGCTATGTGTTACAAGTGTTACAATGAATCAGTTTTCCCTCACCACAAGGTTAGCCCTTAATGAGTTTCAGGCCTCCTGCTACTCTCACCACAAGAGTCAGTCCGCTCTGGGTGAGACTAACTGACCCCTTAGAGCGTCAGGATACAACCTTACCTTGAATCCTTACCTAGTTATACAGATGGGGCACCACCATAGACACCCACTAACAGGGGCCATGGAATTACGTCCCGACCACTGAAGCGCAACCCTAGAGGTCTCACCTAGAGACTCCAAGGAATTACACACTGACACGGACCAAAAATCATAAATCAACAATAAGAGAACACTAATCATGCTTACAATTTCATACCAACCTCTGAAAATAAATCCTCATTCATATCACATGTTGAATCCATACCACTGGTCATTTCCATCCCATGAGTATATGGCCTCATCTCATATAAATACCATGTCCCTTTTATTCCAACCCACTCATTTATTTCACATGCCAAGTTCCCACAATATCCATCATTCACCACTCATGAATTATATCCCGCATACATAGCAATCCATTATACATATCTCTCATCATATCAATCATACCCAAACAATACCAATCATCCAAAAGCAACTAAGCAACCAAACAACACACTGCCTCGCCCAGCCCCTCGCTCAAGCTGAAGGGTCTCGCTCAAGCGAGACGGTCTCGCTTAGGCGAGTCCCCCTTCGCCTAGGCGAGGGCTCAAAAACAGAAACAGGAAATCAACGCGAGATCTCGCTTAGGCGAGACCCCTCTCGCCTGGGCGAGTTGTTCGCTCGCTCAAAATAATGAGCTGGCTGCTTGGGCGACCTTTGGCGAAAAAGGTTTGGGCGAGCCTCCGCCAGACTTGCTTAGGCGAGTCTGACTTGCCTGGGCGAGATTACCAGTTCTCGCCCTGGTCTCACCTGCAGCAGATGCATCTTTTCCAAACCCACCCATCATACAAGGTATCCCACGCACCACAAACAACGATTTATCCATACAAACATCGAGCAAGCCCAAAAACATATCAAAACACAACTCAAAATCGAAACCCTAACTTCCCGTACCTGGAAAGGGTTACACGAGGCTTCGACACGGGACTACGGAGCACAACAGCTCGAGCGGTGGACTCGTAAACTAGCGGAACCGCAGAACAGTAGGAATATAAAGTTATTTTCGAACCCTAAATGGTGTAATACGAAGAGAAAGCTTTAGGAAGTAAATACAGTAGGTTTAGAATCACTTACGTGGAGTAGAAATCACTACTTGAGCTTTTGGGCGGAGTGGTTTGAGATGGGAAAGCAAACCCTAGCAGAGCTCTAGTGGTACAGTGGAGAGGGAGACGGCTGTGAATCTGAGAATGAATGAAAGTGTAAGCGTTAGGACAACCTAGGTTCAGCTTTAACCTTTGGGCCAGCTCCTTGGCCCATCAAATTTGGGGCAGTCCCTTTCGTAAAAAAAAAGGGTACAAAAGAATAGGGCCTTACATAAAACATTGACTATGACACATGGCACGCTACTAGGTTGACACGTGAAAATTTAAAAAAATTAAAAAAATAAAAGAATTTTAAAAAAAATCAAAAGAACCACAAAGTGACATGTGGTAGTCACTATTTATAGTCGTTAATGATTTAAACGGTGTTAGCAGAAAAGGATTCAATTAAACAAAGTTGACAAAAAATAAGACCTATTTTAGCATAGAAATAAAATTAGGACTGATTTGACAAAAATGGGAACAAAAAAGGTATGGTAACCTTACTTTTATTTTTTAAAATCAATTAACGACAACAACATAATGTGATTTCAATTCTATTTATTATATTTAAAACAAAAATTATTATCGCATCACTTAAATTATTACTTCATTACTTTAATAATAACATTTTTAATAATATAATCTAATTTTTATGACATTTCATTATATAATATTTACGCATGGGTCAATAAAAAAAATTAAAAAAAATGTAATCGTAGGTTTTTTTAGCAATTTGTTTTTACTTGTTTTTAGATTGAAATAATCACAAAATAGAGATCGTTCTCAACTTTTTTTTTCAACACTACTCTTTAAAATACTATTCCAAACTACAGACAAATTCTTGTATTTAAATTAAACCAAAGGAGTACTCAATCACCAACAAATCGATAAATACATGGCCAATTGTTATTACATTTTAATTTTATCCTTTTATATTTTTTATTTAATTAGTCATTTAATAAATTATTAAAGAATGAGTAATTTTTTTATAGTATTGCTTCATATGTAATTTTACCCTTTTATCTTTTCTAATTACTTATCATTTATTAAAAAGAAATTATAAAAAATATTTTAGTTTCTTCTTAAAATAAAATTATTTTAGAAACAATATATATTTATTAATAATACAAACTTTTTATACCGTCATATAAAGAATTGTCTCTCTAAAGAGTTATTTTACTCTTTTATCTATTTGATTTGATTTTAAGTTATTTACGGTAAAAATACAAATATATTCTAATTATATCGTTTAATATCTAATAAATTATTATTTTAGTTATTAAATATTACTATTAATTTCTCAAATTAAATTAATCTCTAAAGCTAAAATTATATCTAAAATTGAAATTCTTTTAGTAATCAATTTAATTCATCATATGTATTCCTAAATTTTATTCTAATAATTAGTTGATTTTAAAATAAATAAATAAATATTCATTTTAATATATGTCTTTAAATATATTTTAACTGTCATTACTTTTTTTCTAACATATTTTCAATATATTTTTCTTTAAATAGTAACTAATATTTTCAATATTTGTTTTTCATTCTCAATATTATTTAAAGTATTATCTATTTTTATGCTATTTTTTCATTTTTAATTTTTTTATTATTATTTCTAAGTATTTAGTCATTTAATAAATTAAGTTTAGAAATATATATTTTACTTTTATGTTTAAAATATTATTATTTAAAAAATAATATATATTTATTCATAATACAAATTATTTACACTGTCATACAAAAACCATTGTTATATAATAATTTTATCTTTCAAAAATTGTTAATAAAAATTATATTTATCTTTTTCATATTAAAATTATTATATAAGAATATTTATCGTTGAATTTTCTTCATTTTTTCTTAAGTAAAAATAAAAATGATATTATTTAATAAATTATGAATTATATAGCCTCGTCTGAGATTTTAACTAATTACATTTTTAACAAAATAAATTAAAAATTATAACTCTCATGAAAAATTTATATTTTTTATAACTTCTAAATTATTATTTTAGATCTTAAATAGAATTATCATTTTCTCAAATTTAAAACTATTATTTTAGCTCTTAAATAGAATTATTACTTTCTCAAATTTAAAATTTTTATATCAATCTCCAAAATGTCAATTACGTATGATGTATAAAGTTGGAATTATTTTGTAAATTTATACGCATTCAAAAAAATTATTTTAAATTTTTTATTTTTAAAACTAATAAATAATTATTTCTTTAATGCGTATCCTTAAACACATTTTAATCATCACTAAAAAAATTTCTAATTCATTTTCAATATATTTATAATTAAAGAATAACTTATAATTAAAATATAAACTTCGTTGTTATATACTATTTTTTTCATTCTTAACTTTATCCTTTTATTTTTTTAATTATTTGATCATTTATTAATTTATTAAAGAATAAATTATATTAAAGTATTAGTTATTTTCTATACTATTTTTTTCATTTTTAATTTTATCCTTTTATGATTTTTAATTATTTGATCATTTAATAAAATTAAATTTAGAAAATATATCTTATTTTTATTTCTCTATTTAAAAAATTAATATATATTTACTAACAATACAAAATATTTATACTTCAATTCAAAAAATTCTCTCCCATATGAATTTTTGTTTATAGCAAAAAATAAATAGTTCTTTTAACGTGTGTCCTTCACACATTTTAACAAGTCTATCAATATACTAAATAGACGAGTATAACAAAAAATATTAGATGACACATTTCATTAATTAATTAAACGAATATAACAAAAATTAGTCAACGGTCTTGCAATACACACTAGTGTAGAAAAGACTTTTGGCATCGGTTGTTTTGGTTATTATACCTCGGTTCAATAACCGAGGCATATTTGCACGAGGTAAAAAGGGGTGGGTTTTTGGCCTTGGTTATCAATCGAGGCATAAACTTCAATATTAGGCCTTGGTTTTAGAGAATCGAGGCATAAAACCATTAATAAAAATAAAAATAAAAAAAACCCAAGAAAGCTTAACAACAATGGTGATGGAAGACGATGCAATATTGGACCCGTTTTGGATAGCTAATCAATCCCACCAAGGCTACCTAGACACCAATGACTGCAAAAAAACTCAAACTTTACAAAAAAAAAGAACCCAAGAACGACATGAACTTAACCAAAAATGCAAGAAAATTTGAAACAAATGCTCACCAAAGTTAGACATTGAGTGGCGGTGTGGCGGAGTTCTACGTTTACACTATGGAGAATGGAGGTTGGGAAGAGCGATGGAGAACGACACAAAGGAGGAGGAGGAGGAGAAGAAGATGAAGAAAAAGAAGAAGAAGAAAAAGAAGAAGAAGAGGAAGAAAGAAAAAAGAAGAAGCGGTGCAACAGCAAAGAAAGGAGGCCTCTGCAACTCTTCGAAATTTAACCCTAGACAAAGTTTTAGGCCTCGGTTATTTAAACAACTGAGGCATAAACCTCTGTGCAAAATAAAATAATAAAAAAATGAGAATTTTTAAATTTTAGCAAACTTATATGTCTCGGTTCTAAAACAACTGAGGCATATAGCATGCATATACCTCGATTCTCTAGCAACCGAGGCATATAAGTTCACAAAAATTTCAAAATTGCCACTACGATTTTGTATGTCTCGGTTTCTTTAAAACCAAGGCATATCACCCGAGTTAAAAAGTAAAAACTGCACTAGTGACACATTAGACCAATATGTCTATACACCAATTAGATTAGTATAACAAAAAATATTAAACAAGTTTAACAATACACATTAAACGAGTCTTTCCACATACTAATTAGATTAATATAGCAAAAAATATTAGACGGGCCATTATATTATTTGATTAAACAAATATAACAAAAAATATTAAACGACTCTATCAATGCACTAATTAAACAAGTCTAACAATACACATTAAATGAGTTTGTCCATACAATTAATAGGCAAAGTATAGCAAAAAAAAAAAATTAAACGAGACATTTCATAAATTGATTACATGAGTCTAGGAATACTCATTAGAGAAGTATGTCCAAACATTGATTAGACGAGTTTTCCAACAACATACACCCATAAGATGACCTTATCAATATACATTACATAAGCCTATTTATACATAAATTAGAGAAGTTTGTTAATACAATATGAGTCTATTTATTCACTAATTAGATGAGTCTTACAATACACTTTAGACAAGTCTGAATAAAACACTAATTAAATAACTTTGTTCATACCCTAATTAAACGAGTTTAGCAAAAATCATTAGATGAGTCATTCCATACATTGATTAGATGAGTCTAAGAATACTCATTAGACAAGTTTGTCCATACATTGACTAGATAAGTCTATCAACAAACACTAGACCAGTTTTTCCATACATTGACTAGACAAGTCTATCAACAAACACTAGACCAGTTTTTCCATACACTGATAAGATGAGTTTCGCAAAATACATTAGATAAAGTATTTTCATACACAAATTAGACAAGTTTATTAATACACATTAGACAAGTTTGTCCACTCAAAATTAGAAAAGTCTTGTAATACACATTAGACGGGTCTGAACGTACATTGATTAGACAAATATAGCAATACACATTATACGAGGGTGTCAATATACTTATGAGACAAGTCTAGCAATACATATTAGAAGAGTTAATCGATGCATTGATTTGATGAATCTAGGAATACATATCAAACAAGTCTTTCCATATACTTATTAGAGGAGATAGCAAAAAATATTACATAAGTCTAACAATACATACTAAAGGAGACTCTAGATGTGACATTCCATTTAAATAGAATAATTCTACTAAATAAAATGGCGCATGATTATAATATAAATAGAGCACACAACATGAAGTATATAAGTATTAACTATTACAGTTATCCATAATATACTAGAAAGAAAAGTTAAGGGACAAAAAAATACCAATAATAGAACTTAGAAGAGCAATAATTTAACAAAAGGCTGCTCACAAAACAGGGATTACAAAATAATAGTTCACAAAAGGTGCTCTAAGCAAGCATAAAACAGGTCCCAGCCTAAACCGTTGCATTTCCATCATCTAGACGACCACTAGGAACTTCCACATCTGCTCACACCGAGAATTTGATGATCATTACAAAAAGGCAAAGCCAAACAGAAAATAGACACTAAACAGAAAGGGTAAGCTAGAGATAAAAAGAAATTTTCTTCATATGCATATATAAATAAGTAGAAAACTTAATCAAGCATTTTAATAAGCAAGCAGTCTATTAAACAAAATATAGACAACAAAAATAGTAGGCACAAATAACATGTGATAGTAAACAATATGACTCTATGACTCAATTATCTGGATACATATAATAAGATCAGATTCACTAGATGTTTGCACTTATGGTGGCCTCTACTACTCAATGGATTTCACCCTACCACACACAAGGTTAGTCCATGATCATCTAGAGTCATTATCCTACCAAAGGCTAAGACCTCTTGCTACTCTCACCACTTGAATCAGTCTGCTCTATGTGAGACTGACTGATTCTTTAGAGTTTCAGGATGCAACCTTACTTAAATCATTATCTAATTATATACACTACAACACCACCATGAAATCTCGCCAAGAGTTTCATGGAATTACATCTAACTCATACCATGTCCATGTTTCTCGCACCAAAATCACATGTTATCTCAAAACATCATAATCTCATGCCAATACTCAACCAACCAGCAAATTCAGGTTTCGTCTCATACCAAGCACACCAATTTCAGTTCATAAAATCCCATAATACACGCATATTCACATACTTCATGCTTTAAAAAGGGTAAACCAATCAATCATGGAAACGTGCAAACATTCAAACAACTCTGTTGTCAATCTTGCTCAAGCGACAAGAGTCCCTCGCTTAAGCTAAAAGCCCTCGCCTATGCGAGATTGCAAATAGGGAGTACTTTGAAGTTCTGTGAGTTCTTGCTTAAGTGAGACATCCTCGCTTGGGCGAGATTATTCTCGCTCAAAACTAAAGCTCGTCGCCTGAGTGACAACTCGAATAGAACCTCGGCGAGCTTTCTTCTATTTTCGCTTAGGCGAAGGTTGCTCGCTTGGGCGAAAACAATAAAGTTCTTCCTTGCTCATGCATGTAACCTAGAAATCAAACCAGAACCACAAGCAATATATTTTCACACAATCACAACTAGTATTCAAGCATTAGGAACACGAAACATAACCAATATCAAACGAAATATTTTTAAAACGTGCAAAAATCCTAGCTTCCCTTACCTTGAGCGAAAGTTAACTTAAAGAGAAGAAAGTGCATAGTCGAAGGAGCACCAAGACCAAGAAAACTTAAGGAGCTGAAACAGAAATATAAGGTGGCGAAAATGAGACCATGACAGAGATTAATCTAGAACCAGAGCTTATGAGCTGAAAACGAAAGGGAATAGAGGGTGGGGATCTACTTACATGGAAGAAGAATGAGCTCAACTAGCTCGAAGAAGAACGTAGCTCAAGCCCTAGCAAAGCTTCTGCTTCATAACTGTAAGGGGAAAGGGGAACTATTTCTGGAAAAGGAGACTAATGAGAGTGGGTGGTTGGGAGGGGGATTCTTGAAGCAACTAGTGGGCTAACTTGGACACTAAACACTTGGTCTGACTTATCTCATAAAATAGAAAAAGTGGAGGTTTACACTAGATACATTAATAAGAAGATTATAAAAAAAAAACAGATATTAGACAAGTCATTCCATGTGTTGATTGGATGAGTTTACAAATACTTTGATTAGATGAGTTATCGATGAATTGATGAGACCAGTCTAGCAATACACATTATACAAGTAATTCATATATTGATTAGACAAGTCTAACAATATACATTAGATAAGCTCTTTCATATACAAATCAGTCGGGTCTATTAATACACATTAGATAAGTATGTCCATTTTTTAATTAGATGAATCTTGCAATATACATTAGACAAGTTTGTTTGTACATTAATTAGACAAGTTTAACAATACACATTAGACGAGTCACAACATACACTGATTAGATCTAACAGTGCACATTATACAAGTGTGCCCATATACTTATGAGACCAATCTAGCAATACATATTAAAAGAGTTTGTTGAAGAATTGATTACACGAGTCTAGAAATACACATCAAATAAGACTTTCCATGCACTTATTAGACAAGTATATCAAAAAATATTACACGAGTCTAACAATACACATTAGATGAGATTATAGATACACTAATTAGAAGAGTATATCAAAAAGATATTTGACGAGTCATTCCACACATTGATTAGATGAGTTTATGAATACTTTGATTAGAAGAGTTGTTGATTAATTGAGCAAACCAGTCTAGCAATACACATTAGACAAGTCATTCATACATTAGACGAGTCTAACAATATACATTAGATAAGTTTTTTAATAACAAAATTTATGAGTCTATTAATACACATTTGACGAGTATGTTCATTCACTAATTAGATGAGTTTAGTAATACACATTAGACGAGTCTATCCATGCACTAATTAGATAAGTATTTTGTGCATAAAACATAAAACAAGTCATTTCATGTATTAATTAGGCATCTAAGAATACGCATCAGGTGTTTGTTCATACACTGATTAAATGAGTCTAACAATATACATTAAACAAGTTTATTTATACATATATTATACGAGTCTATTAATACATATTAAACAACTTTATCAATTATCTAATTAGACGTATCTTACAATGCACATTACTCGAGTTTGTCCATACATATTAGATGAGTGTAGCAATACACATTATAGATCAGTGTGTCCATATACTGATTAGACAAGTCTAATATTACATATTAGATGAAGTTGTCGATGCACTAATTATACGCATCTAATAATACACATTAGACCAATATGTCCATATACTAATTTGTATTTATAACTGATTTGTCGATGCATTGATTTATTTTTGCATAGTCTCTGCTTTGTATTTTTAGAGAGTTTACTATATATTTTTTAACATGTATCATTTGTATTTTTACTAAATCTACTCTTTACATATTTTACATATATATTGACTTTCTAGACTTATGAATAATTTTCACGTTGATTTCACCACAATAAAAATGACTTTAGACAATACTAAACAAGATCACGAGTATAAAAATGTGATCTAAACATAATAAAGGCAAAAAAGTTTTAGACGTGGCTTAAAAACTATCATAAGCAACATTTTTATATAAATGTTGCTTGTAAAAAGTGTGAGCTAATCCATAAAAATATGGTCTAAAATACACTAAAAATTAAAGCTTTTAGATTATAAATATTCATGCCCTCCTTTTTTAGTTGAATTTCTTCCCTTCTTTTGATTTTAGATTAAAAACGTCAAAAGCTAACTATTTTAAAAATGAAAAAATTTGAAAAAATACATATATCAAAATCGTGGTCTTTTATAAAAATTTTAAATAATAATTTTAAAATTATTGTCGTACTAGAAACCGTGACCTATTATAGATTTTTTTTTTTTAGCAAAATGTTTTTACTTGTTTTTAGATCGAAATAATCACAAAATAGAGATCGTTCTCAACTTTTTCTTCAACACTACTCTTTAAAATACTATTCCTAACTACAAACAAATTCTTGTATTTAAATTCCCCCAAAAGAGTACTCAATCACCAACAAATCGGTAAACACATGGCCACTTGCAAATTATTATTACATTCTCACTGGAATTTTGTGCATCACGTAGTTTGACTTTCCCTTGCTGACATCAACACAGACTTGTCAAGTTATTACATAGATTTGCTCAATTTTGAAGATACAATAATAATATATAATAATAATAATTATCTACTGGACATCTCTGGATCTCATTTTACACATGTTTTTGTTTGGAGTATTACTCATTTTACACATGTTTTTGTTTGGAGTATTACTACATTTTGAAATTATTGAGAAAGTTATTATAAGATTTAATTGTAACAAATAAAATATCACGAGAATTAAATAAATCTGTGTTTGTAAAAAGTTATTAAAAAATGTAATTCAACTAAGTTTAATATGATTTCGCCGATTATATATATGTAGAGAGAGCGAGAAAAGTCTAAAGCTTTATTAATTCATATTTTGTTGGTCTTTTTTTTTTTTTCAATTGGTACCATGCAACTACAGAATCTAGGAAGAAAAAAAAACTAACAAAATGCGAATCATGTATGATAGCTAAGTTGTTATTTAAATATAGACAATTTTATTGAAAAACTTTGATTCATAGTAATTTAATTAATTAAGTTGAAAAATCACATGGACCATCCGTACAATATTGCTTGCAAAAGAAATAAAAATTGTAACAGTTCGTACATATCATAATTAAGAAGGAAAATGATAAGAACAAATGTGACTATCAAACGTGGTATAGCCGTCCATTGTGTTGACTTTTGGCAATATTTGTCCAGATTAAGGAATTAAATTAAGCACCTGCTATACAGCTATGTGTTGGATTTTGTTTTATCTTAATTTGAATAAGACATTAATTGCAAAGCATTGTTTATCCCTGTGTAAAAGGAATATCATTTTAAAAAGATGGATAAAATATGTTTTTTTCTCTGAGTGAAAATTGGAAGTCTATTTTTTAAACTTTAGACCAACTTAATCTCTCATATTCAAAAATTGGGTAAATTTAATTTTTTTTAACAAAATTGTGTTAATTTAATTTAACGTTTTATTCTCATTTTTTAGTTAACATTGAAGTAAAAATGAATCAAATGATGTAAACAACTCAAATACTATCATGAAAAGTGTTTCAAACGTCAAATAAACTTTAAAAAAAATATGTTAAAACACACATTTCTAAAGTTGGAGGATTAAATTGGTATAAAATTTTGAAGAGAGACTAATTATAATTTTCACTAAAAGTTAAAGACCAAAAATATATTTAATCCTAGAAATATTCATAAAATTGATTTTTTAGTCATGATTTTATAAGATCAATGTTTTCTTTATGATTACTTTTTTAGGATTTTCCTTTCCTACCTTCCTATATTTAATAGAAGAGCATATATACTAGTATATAAATATGTTTATACTTAAATAAATTAAAATACAGAAAATAAAAATATGAACAATAAATCTTAGAATCTTTTGTGGATAAAATAACATCTTTAATCTTTTTTTTAATCAGCAAAAGAAATATATTGAATAGGGATAATTGGTTTGTCCCAACCCATACATAACGTAATACATACAAAAAGAAAGACAAATGGTAATAATATACAATTCCTTCTCTAAATGATGCTAAAAAAAACATTATCATGATAACAATCCCATTGAAGATTAAGCTTTACATTGTAGTTCATTTTCTATAACAATGCCAAAAACATCTATTCAAAGAGTCCTCCATGCATATGTATACTTGAATCAAACATAGTCTCAATTCTTTTCATCGTAGATTTTGTAGTCTTCAATAAATCGTCCACATAATCCTACAACCATGCAAAAAATCACAGCCAAGAATTTCACAACAAAAAAGTCACAACATCATACAAAAACAAAACATATAAAGACACATAATGATAACAACTCACTCATTACGCCTTTCAAAACATGCATAAGAGATCAATAGAGTTTTAGATGTTAAGATTAGAGTGCATTAATTTTAGACACATGATTGGACAAACTTCTTTAATATTATTAATAACGTTTTAATAAATATGTAAATAGTCTAAGCAAAGTGTTAAAAATATTACAATATATTATTAATGTTTAATTGTTTTATTATTTACTGTTTCTATTATTAATGTTTTATTGTTTCATTATTTGCTCTTAAGAGTGTATGATCGTCTATGCGCTGTGAAGAGTAAAACAAATTTGAGGAATTTTTTTCATCAAAAGTTTAATATTAAAATTTAATAGACTTGACTTAGTTGATAACTCGTGTAAACATAGGTGACCTCGTGTCCGTATGTATTTTTTAAATATTAAATTTTAAAATTTGTAATTAAATATATATATATATATATATATATATATATATATAATAATAATAAAATATTTTAGTTAATAAAATAAATAATATTATAAATAATATTTTCTGAAAAAAGTTACTAAAATAATAAGAGTAAATATTTTTTTATAATAAATAATTACTAAAAAACTAGTTATTAAAATGATAAAACTGAAAAATAATTTATTTATTATAAATAATTATTTAAATTTAAAAAGTAGTAATTAAGAGGATAAAATTAAAAAAATAAATGAGAATATCAAAAACCTCTTTATATATAATTATAAATAATAAGAGATACTAATAAAATCTATTTAATGGTCCTAATGTTTAGATTAATATTCTTTTAATGTTAAAAAATGTAGAATTTAATTTTAATTTTTTAATAAATAAATATTTGTGATGCTAAATAAAATAAATGTTAAAAATAAATATGGTTAGTATAAGTTAAATTGACATTAATTTTATTTATTTTAATAGTTATATTTATTAAAGTTAATACCGGCTAAATCGACGTGAAATTATAAGTATGAATATTTATGCATTTGTAACAATGAATATAAACAATAGATTGTTTAATCTAAAGATATAGATTTAAAAATAACATCTTTTACTAACAATTTATGCTTTGATTTTGTTACATGGTATTGATTGTCCTGTGGTGAAAGTTAAGCAGGTTGAATTATAATAGAATTCTAACGTGTAAATTATTACATTCTTAAATAAAAAGTTGTATACTGACTAACACTTATAATTTTTTGTCTAGTAATAGTAAGAATTTAATCTAACAATTGGTATAAAAGTTAACGTTACAAATTTTAACTAATTTTGGCTAAATATTAAGTGTTTGATCAAACAAATTTATAATACAAATATCACTAAACTTTATTTCTCAACCACACTCATAAATCTTATCGCACTTTCTTCTTGATTCATACTCGTGTCTTTTACTCACATTTTTCTCCTTCATTTACATTCAGATACATTCATTTCATCCTAAATCAATTTTGTATTCACACACACATTTTCTTCATCTACATCTGTATCTCATCTTCTTTATATTTTGTTGAATATTGTAATTAGTATAGTCAAACTAATGCAAATTAAAGAAATATTAGTTAAGTTGTTGTTAAATAAAATAAATTTTAAAATAAAAATGTATTAATTTCAGTTAGGATGATACTGATCTACTTTACTTAAAATTATTATTTACAATTAGTAATAAATTAGTTAAGTCAACACTAATTAAACCTTAATCCTGTGTTTGTTTCCTACTACGGGAACTTAGAGAGCGCATATTTAAAGTGAAAGTTAATAGTTCAATGCACACATACAAGAAAAACTATGCAAATTATTTTTTGAAACTTTCTTCGCTTATTTGCGAAGATTTGCAAAGAATGAGTCGCATTGCAATATATTATATACATATTTCGTTATATATATATATATATATATATATATATATATATATATATATATATATATATATATATATATATATATATATAATACTTTTATAATAATATAATAAAAATAATAAAATATATTTAATAATAATAATAATAATAATAATAAAATTAATAAACTCATATTTTATTTTAAAATAATTTATATTAACAATATTTTATTTTAAATTGCATTTTAAACACAAAAATAAATTATAATATTACAATTTTATCCATTAAAATAATTTTTAATATATTAAATTAATCATACCATTCACAAAAACTTTATAAACTTTCTTCTCATTTCTCACTCATTTCTCTTGATCTAAACAACATTATTTTAACCTTTTTTTCTTCTTAAATTCTCTCAAATTCACTCTCTCAAATTCATCCTTTAATGACAGTTTAAAAAAAATCGACACTAACGAACAAACTTTCATGATTTCTGTAATAAATATTATATATATATATATATATATATATAAAATTTATTTTACATGATTTCGTATATATAGTTTGACTAAAAGGAAATAGGTATACGAAGTCGAGCTATTAACCGATTTTGATCAAATAATTGAGTAATAAAACATTTTGTACTTTCGCATTTTTAAATTTATAAAATATAGTCTGATATCTTATTTTGTTATTTAAAATGAAAATATTAATATTGTACTTTTATTAATTCTGTTTTAATGAATTATAAATTTTTATTGTGTCCTTATTCATTTTAGATAGATCTTAAAGAAGTAAAATTAGGGCTAGGTTGCAGTATCTTAAAAGAGAAAATATTGCATAACGGAACAACAAAAAAGTCAATGAAATATAAATGTTATTTCATTTTCTTCGTTTCCGCTCTTTGGGTGTTTGAACTTCTTCGTTGAAATCTTCTTTTGTTTTTTTTTTCTCGACTATAAATAAATAAAAAATAAAAAACGATTTTTGTTCATAACAATTATAATAACTTGTTAATTAATTAATTAATGGATGAAGCTATTTAATGCCATCTTCCTCATTCTAGGTGAGTGTTGGTTGATTATGAACATGTTTTAAGTGCATGTTAGCCATTACAAAGAAAATAAGCTGAAGATTTCAATCGGAGTGAAACATCATTGCTACAAGCTAAGAATGGTTCATCCAAAAGTCATGACATTAAAGTGTTTTAATTGACCTGCTATTAATTAAAGTCATATATGGAACGTGTCAAACTCCAGGGTGAGGCTGCTGCCAAACTTTATATCTCTCATCAAAGTCTTCAAAGATTACTAGTATCAAGTATTTGTTACAATTTAATCACAATCTAAACTCTTAATTTTAAATGATATAATTAAGATTATCGGAAGCATCAAAATCAAAATAGTAATATTTTAACATTGTGATTCAATATTACTTTTTTAAGTTGATGAAAACAAGTATGCTTACTTAAATTCTAAAAGGTTAGAGATCTCGCACATTTTACACACAGAAAATTTGCTTCAAAGTTATTAAACCACATTTTACACACATAAAGCTAGTTTTCATTACCTAAAACATTTTTCTTTTAACAAAGCCACGTTTTTATATAATTATTGTCATATTATTTGTACTAATGATAAAATTTACTGAATTTCACCAAAATTATATAAGTTTTTTAATCAATTTTATATTGATCTTAAATTTTCATTACAAGAAAATATCTCATTAATAACTAATTTTAGTGACCAAAAGTTGTTAATCACTATAAATTAACTTAAAGACCAATTTACAAAATAAAAATTTATTGATTATTAAAATAGTTACTATTATAAATAGAAAATTATAGTTGGTTTCTAAATTGGTTTCTAAAATTTAACTACAAGATTTTAGCTATCAAAGAAAATTAATCACTAAATATTAATTATCTGGATTTTTTTTTTACTATAGGAATTAATTTTTAAATTAGTATCTAATTAATTAGTAATAAATTTAGCGATCGATTATAATTTTCTATTTATAATAACTATTTTAGTAATTAATAATTTTTTATTTTATAAATTAATTCTGCCTATCAACTTTTAATCGATAGAATTGGTTATTAATAAAATATTTTTTTTAATGGCTGCAGTAAGACTAAAAGATTAAAAATTTCAATTCACCTCACCAACTTCCACATTATCATATTTATATATGTATATAACCACCGATTAAAAGAAAAATATATTTAAAATTTTCAAATATAAAATATGTAGCCATTTAAACTTCTATTGATTAGTCAATAATCATAGATTCTTGGAGATGTATATTTGGCTGTACATGGCCAAGATTTTGCAGAAGTGAAGGCACCAAAATTCATCATATACATTGACAGCTCTGACGGCTTTGAAAGAAGCCAAATTAAGCATATGTACGGTGTACTTTGTTTTCAGATTCTACCATAAAACAAAACAAAAACATATATGTTGCGTGTAGGACTAATTTATTATTATTTTTTTCTTGTGTTAATGGCAAATTCTTTCCCTCTTCTTTGTCACTGCCAACATCATCTCTATAAAAAGATCACAGCGCACATGTAAGACTCACCCACTTCAACTTGGCACAGTTCTTCATTCTTCACCAAATTCTTGTCCTTAATCTTGCCCTAACTTAACCCTACTATCATATATTATCAAGAATATCTATGCTTACACATCAAAGTTATAAGGTTGTTGCCTTCTGTTTTCTCAAGATCTTTAGCAGAAAGTGAAGAAAATTAACGAAGATCAAAGGCTTGCTCTTATGGAAATAGGAGAAGAAAGATCCCTGGAAGAAACTTCAACATGGGCTGTATCAGTTTTTTGCTTCTTCTTTCTTCTAATATCTTTGATCATTGAGGCCAGTCTCCACAAATTGTCTCAGGTATTGTTCAGAATATTCCAATAGAAAATATGCAGTCAAAATTTCAATAAAAAGTTGTGTTTTTTATTCCTTAAACACGGTTCTAAAACTGAGCATTTATACGATAATATGTATACTTTAATAAAGTTAGGAAGATAAGGAAATTTTAGCTTTAAAATATGTTTTTTTGTTCATGGTAAATATTTAAAATTGATTAATTCTGACTTATATAGTTTTGGTGTATATGCTCCAGATTTTAAGGAAAAGGAAAGGAAAATCACTAGGGAGGGCGTTGACTAAAACCAAAACAGGTTGGTGCATGCATCTCTGGAATTGACTTTGTTATTAATTATCTTCTATCTGCAACTTGCATGCATTAAGATGGAGAATTTTATTATTAGTTTTCTGACTGTGATTTTGATATTTGGTATTGTTGCGGTTTGAATCATAGAAATGATGAAATTCGGTTTCATGTCCTTTCTTCTCACCATGTCGGAAGTGCCAATATCGAAAATCTGCATCAACAAGGATGTGGCAACATATTTTCTGCCATGCAAAGATGCTGCAGAATTAACAGGGTTATCAGCCACTCATACATCAACCTCAGAATTTGACGTAGCACCTGCAACAAACGAATCTGAAGATGAGATAAACTATTGTGAAGCAAAGGTTATACAACTTCATTTAATTATAATTTTCATGGTCAAGCTTATTAAGTACTTAGATAAATAAATGATAAATAAAACTTATGAGCATAGTTTGAGAGTGTTTTATATCCATTCATCAAACACATACATTAAGTCAAATGCAAGTAATTATATTATTAATTAAAAACTATAAAATAAAAAAAATATATTAAAATTATGTTACGATGATGTGCAGGGTATGGTTAGTTTAATTTCAAGTGATGGAATCCTGCAGCTGAATATATTCATCTCGTTTCTGGCTGTGTTTCACATCTTGTTCTGCACATTGACAATGTGTCTTGGGAAGGCAAAGGTATGAACACCATTTTCAATCGTGTGGAAATTAGAAGGAAGAATTTTCTACACATAACAGTTTTCATAACACGTAACCTGAGAAGAACCATACACTGGCTTTTCTATATATAGTACAATTTTCAATAGTATTAGTTATATCATTATCAGCATATAAATTATACTGCAAAAACAATATTATTTACTTAGTCAGAACTCACCACCTGTCCACCATTACATCTAAAGCAAAAGTTTGATTATTCTCTCAATATATTAACTCCTTTTATTTAATTTATAAACACATACAGATTTACATTTGCATACACTAATTTAATATTGCTTATTTAGATTTTAACTAACAATTAGATTAATTTAACCAAACTATTGTCCCAGATTTAATCAAAATATTGGGGTATTGAAAAAATAAAAATTAATATATCATATGTCTCCGTTAAAACAAAATATTTGAATTATGCAACCATTTGAGGAGATTTTATAAGGTCTTTTAATTTATGTAATGTTTTGATGTATTATAATTAGCATATTGGTTCAGACTTGAATTTTAACTAATAATTATATTAGTTTAAGAAAAACATTATCCTAATTTAATCAACAAGTGGAAATATAGAATATGTGTAGCCAAATAGAAGTGTACATTTATCATTTTTTAAATTACATCCAAACAGCAATGATGATTAAAAATAGCAGTAAAAAGCTAAGTTGTATAATGTGCCACGATAAATAATGATCAAAGAGCACACAAATGAGAAAGTCAAAATTGATTTTGCTTTAGAGACCAAGAAAATCATACATAAGCTACGTATATATATATATATATATATATATATATATATATATATATATATATATATATATATATATATATATATTTATATATATATATATATATATATATATATATATATATATATATATATGTATATATATATATATATATGTATATATATACATATATATGTATATATATATATATATCTTTGTTCTCGTCTCCATTTTATCCTATCTGTTTCAACTAAATTCATTCAAAGACCAAATGAGGTTTGACATATTACGATTAAATGATAATTTTATTTTTATTTGGAATATATAATCAATGTCTTCATTTTCTTTCTGGTTTTTTAAAAATATGTTTATTATTTACATTTTTTACAATTTTTAATACAAACTTTTCAAAAGAAAAAGATTAAATGAAAATAATAAGATGATGACATTTTTATAATGGAAAGCAGAAACAAAAAAGTATCCTCTCAAACTAGACGTCCCATGGTTAAAAATGAATTTTCTATTTCAATTATAAATAGAAGTATTGATACAAACTAAGTATTCACTTTCTATACCTCAAAACCATCCTAATTTAAAAAGAAAATTATGAGAACGTGTTTCCTTTTCTGATTGAGAGGGATATGGATAACAACAATGTTTAAATTGAAAATTTAAATTTATATATTCAACTTAAAATATAAGCTTTATAATTTTCATATATAATGGTACAATCATCGCAACAAACCTATTAAGAGTCATCATATTTTATAATAGTAAATACTATTGGAAATTTTAAATTTGAATTTAAGTTTTACATTAATTAAAGATAAAAAAATTTTGAAAAACGTATAGAGAATACTCATAAACTCCTTATTTTAAGTTACATGTAATTTTTAGAATAATTATTTATTAGCTATGTATACTGATGCGGATATGGACATTAAACACGATACAAATACAAAACACTTTGACACATGTGGTCCTCAAAATCTAGAGCAACACCAAAACATAAATATATAAATTAGATCATTATAAATATTTTAATTTAACAACCAAGATTTATACGTTCAAAATCACTGTAAACAAGTTTACAAGTTTGTGTTTTTAAAATATCATTGAATTTATTTTTATTAACATTGTGTCAGAGATATGTGAAATTTATGTTAAGAGACAAAAAAACTATTCAACTATATGTTTGGTTGGAGTGTTGGTATTAGAAACATGTCACACAGAAACACTTCATTTGTGAGTATCCAAACCTCATAGTATTAGGTCAATCCAAAATTGACATAACAATTTCTTTCTGACAGATGAGAAGATGGAAAAGATGGGAGGAGGAGACTCGAACACTTGAATATCAGATAGCTAATGGTGACCTAAGTTCTTGATTTTTTTTTGTCACTGTATAGAGACACTGTACTTAGGTTTTGCAAGAAAAATTATCAAACCATGAATGGCATCACTGTTACATAGTGTTATTTCCTTTTACAGACCCAAGAAGGTTCCAGTATACAGGTCAAACAATGATTGGAAAACGTCATTTGAATTTCTGGAGTTATCATTCTCCCTTGCTTTGGATGGTAAGTGAAAGCAAATGAAAATTTAACAGTAATAATCATCATTATCTCTTTCTATTTATTGTCTTCCCTTCATCAGATGTTAAATTTCTAGAAAATCATCCAGATATTCACCTTACTGATTAAAAGTCATGTTGGTTCCTATAGGTTTGCTTTATTCGGCAGTTTTATGGCTCAGTCTCAAAAGATGATTACTATACTCTACGAAATGGGTTCATTGCAGTAAGTGAAAATCATCTATACCAACTCTCTTACTAGGAATTCATGGCACTGTTTCAGAATCAAGAATTTAGTCAAAATTTACTGTTTATAGGTTTTGGCTTTACTGGAACGACCCTCATTATAATAAAGTAAGTTATCAAACATATTCTTATTCCCTCGTGACACCAAACAAGGCTTTTTTCTTTGCTGAAAATGCAGGCTAATATTTCTTTAGGCACCAATTTCAACTTCAAGAAATTTCTTTCCCGCACTTATGATGAAGATTTTGAGAAAGTTATGGGAATCAGGTACTTCCTTTGATCAAATCAGAAACAAGGTTTAGTCTTGTAAACAACCAGTTTCTGCTACCTCGATATTTATATAGCAGATTCTTGTAATCACAAAAAGATTATATTTCAATGCCGAAAAACTCACAAACCCCAGCTTTTGATGTTCTTGCAGGATTTGGATCTGGATTTTCTCCATACTTTTCATCTTTTTCAGTGCACATGGTATGGAAAATGGTTTCGTTTATTAATTTGTGACTAGTATACACAGCAAGTTTCTGTTTTAAATTATGTAATCAAACTTACATTCATTTGATTTCTTCAAAAGTTTATCCACACAAAGACAACAGTTTTATGGGATAATTTTTTTTTTTTTTTTGCAACAAACCATCAGTGTTTAACAAATGGTTTCGTTTTGCTTGCAGAGTTCTATAATTACTACTGGCTTCCATTTATTCCACTTATGGTACAGTTTATCTATTTCACACAATATTGTTCATCCCAATAAATTGGTTCCAGAAATATGATTTTATTTTTTGCTTTGGTCGTGACTCGTTTTCATTATATTTTGTATTCAAGGTTGCTTTACTAGCTGGGACAAAACTTCAAGTCATAATAACAAAGATGTGTGTAGATAGTTGCAAGGCAAACCCAGTGATCAAAGGAAGTTTACTTGTAACACCTAGTGATGCCCATTTCTGGTTTCATAGACCTGAATGGCTTCTGCATTTACTCAAGTTCATCCTTATCCAGGTAAATAGATAGATAGGAAAATGATTTTTTAACAACTAAAATTTAACAAATTTCTTCTACAATTTTGAAATGACATTTTCTAAGTAATTCATCATTAAAAATAATTCATCATCATCGACCATAGATGAAAGGGAACTTGCTCATGCATAAACATCCTAATGAGTTATCTGTTACTGTTTTTGACAGAACTCCTTTCAACTTGCATTCTTCACCTGGACTTGGGTAAGTAATGATACTCTATAGATTTTTATTATTTTATTTTTATGCTGATATTACTCACAAACAACAGTATGAATTTGGTCCAAGGTCTTGCTTCAATAGAGAAAATGAGGACATTGGCATAAGGATTGGAATGGGTATAGCTGTGCAGCTTCTTTGTGGTTATGTCACACTTCCCCTTTTTGCACTTGTTACTCAGGTAAATATAAATTAAGTCCTTTTGATCTTCATTTTACTTGCTGTTTAATTTGTCAATTATTACGTAAAACTTACATGTAACTGAGGCTAATTAACAAGGGAGGAGAATGTAATTCACATTCTTTCATAGAATCTCTTCAAAAACAATCTTTATTAATCAAAACTTAGTAAACATGACACTCACATTACGTTGTGATTATATGTCACAGATGGGTTCTAGCATGAGAAGAGAAATTTTCACTGAGAGTGTTTCTAGGGGCCTCAAAAACTGGCACAAAAGGGCTAAACAATCTCTGCACAACAACAACTCAACTTCAAGAAAACACTCAGATTCTTTGCATGTAGGTGATAATTCAGCAAGAGGAACAATGCATAGTTTGAACACCCCAGATAATGTAGTGGTCACAAATAACCCTAATGAGGGAAAGAACATTGCTCCCACCAATAATGAGCAAAATGTACCAAGTCCTTCGATTTCAGAAATCACAGCTACTGAGGAAGAGAATTCCAAGATCATCATCACCAGAGGAACCTATGACGGTGAGATCTCATTTGGTAGCAGTTGGAAGAATGTGGGAAGTAGCAGAGGCATTGGAGAAATTGGCTCAATAACAGAAGAAGATGATGCTCAAAAATTACCTGAATTTGTTCCATAGAGAATATATAGTAACATACATCATTTATGAGCCATCACTTAAAAATTTTAGTGCCTTGCTTATTATACCTTGTTAAAGTGTCAACAACAGCAATCAAATCAATTACCTACTCTTTAATTTTCCACCCTTTCTTGTCCCTGAATTGAACAAGAAAAATTCTCTCTCTTGTTCTAATCACCGACTTTTCTCTTTCTCAGTTGTTTACTTTTTCTTCCTTAGATGGCACTTTTCAATTAAAGGGTGGAGAAAGAGACAAGTGAAAGGGACAAGTGATTTGAATGCTAGATATTATTCAATGAATACTAGATATTCATTGCGTCAATGCAATTATCAATGACAACAACTATGTATTATTCAAATTGACCTAGCATAAATTGAAAATTTAGTCCAAATTCATCAGTTTGTTTGAAAATTCCAATATGAAGGATCTTAAGCTCGATTAACTATGTAATAAGAAATAAAGGTAAATGTTCATTTATTTAGTTAAGTAGAACTGTAAGATCTATAATAATAGTTTTCTGAAAGTTATATAATTTAATTTATTTAATAGAAGATAAATTATTTGGATAATACACAACAAAAAATATTTTTTATTAGAGGTTTTTAACATTTATATAAATCGTTAAAAAGTGAAAAGATTTCTGTAAATTATTTTAATTGTTACAAATTTAATGTTAGTTTGAGATTTAGGTGAGGTGTATAATTTCAAATTTGTTCAACACTCTGAATTGCTCCCACGACAAGAAACCGAAGACTTTCATATACTGAGTTAGAAAGGATAGTTAGTAACGAATTTGCATATCGGTTCGGTCATCGAGTAAGTTAAATCAGAAATGATTGAATGTTTCGGAAGGATCTAGAAGTATGTTCCGAAATATCAAATCTAAAACATAAAAATGTTTTTTTTTTTCAAAATGAGTAATGCTAAAGACATTTTTGAATCCGTAAATGCATTCCGGAAAACTCAATTCAAAAAGTAATTTTTTATATTCATGTAACTTTTGTTGGCTATTTCATCTTCTCGTCACTAGTTCAAGTTTCTCATTCCATACAAGTTTTTTCTTTCTTCAATTTCTTTTTCTTCACCATCACGAATACCGGAATGGTCAATCCGAAAGGAGGAAACAGTGGAGGGAAGCACAACGTTTAATAAGAAGAAGAAAGAAGAGAATATGGGAATAAAAAATAAATATAGGATCTTTAATATATTTTATTGAACGGTGAAATGGGGAATACTACATTTTATGGGGGTGCAGGAAGAAATGGTCCCGCGCAGCCCCTTTTCCTTCCCCGTTTCGCAGTGTAGCCCTTGTTTCTCCTCGCAACACCTTCTTGTTCTTTATCTCATTTTCTTTCTTTTTCCATTTTCCGTTCTCCTTCATCTTCCTTGGGCAACGGTCATACAATTAGGGATGTCAACAGGGCGGATAGGGTACGGATAGTAGCTGTTAACTTTTACGCAGCAGAGAGAATACACAGTAGGATTCAAAGAGATGAATGTATATTCAAGAATGAATTGTGTCACATACACATGGACTACAGTGCTTTATATAGCAGCACATTATACAGAGAAACAGAATACAACAAAAAAACTGATAGTTTTTTTTTATTAACTAACACGGCTGATACGTATTTGACTTAACTACCTAACACTCCTCCTTAAGTCAAACTGGCTTTAATATTCATAATGTCAAATGCATCCTTTAGCCAACGAAACCTCTCTGTTCTAAAGGCTTTTGTGAATAGGTCTGCTAGTTGCAACTCAGATGTACAATGCTCAACCTTGAGTTTTCCATTGCATACTTGATCACGTATGAAATGGAATCGTGTTTCGATATGCTTGCTCCTCCCGTGCGATGCAGGGTGCTTTGCCAAATCGATCGCAGATTTGTTATCTACCATCAACCTAGTTTTGCTTGAGAGTTCCACCATCAATTCTTTCAGCAACGTTTCCAGCCACACTGCTTGACAGCAAGCTTCAGAAGCTGCAATATACTCAGCCTCACAGGAAGACAAAGCCACCACGGGTTCCTTAGTTGAGTTCCATGAGATTGGAGCTCCCCCAAGAAAAAAGATGTACCCTGCAGTGCTCTTCCTATCACTCCTATCACCACACCAATCTGAATCAGAATATCCCACTAACTCTAATTCTGAATCAGCTTTTCCATGTGGGAACAAAATCCCACTGCCCATCGTCCCTTGTAGGTACCTAAGAATCCTCTTGGCAGCACACATGTGTGACTCCTTTGGATCTTGCATATGTCTACTTATTAACCCAACATTAAAGCTCAAATCTGGTATGGAATTGCACAAATATCTCAAACTCCCAACCATTCTCCTGTAATTTGTAGCATTAACAGATTCTTCATCTGGTGCGGATTCCAGTCTCAGTCCAGCTTCTGCAGGTGTGACTGCAGGATTGCTATTCTCCATCCGAAATCGTTTCAGCAGGTCCTGTGTGTACTTTGTTTGGTGCATTATAATACCATGCTCTATCTTAGTGAACTCAATACCAAGAAAATAGTTGAGCTCACCTATATCACTCATTTCAAATTCATCTAACATTTGCTGTTTGAAGTGAGTAATATCCTCCTCATTGCCTCCTGTTACCAACAAGTCGTCAACATATAACAACACGATCAATTTGTTGGAGAGAGAATCACCAGGCCGACTTCTCATGTACACTCCATGTTCTGAACTACACCTGCTGAACACAATAAGCTTGAGGAACTGGTCTATTCTCTGATTCCAAGATCTAAGGGCTTGTTTCAAACCATATAGGGCTTTTTTTCAGCTTATAGACTTTCTCCTCCTGTCCTTTCACAACAAAACCTATTGGTTGTCTTACATATACATATTCTTCCAGAAAGCCGTTCAAAAACGCTGCCTTAACATCCAGTTGGTGCATTGGCCATAAGAAGAAAACAGCCAACGCTACTATGATTCTGACTGTCTCTATTCTTGCTACTGGGGAGAAGACTTCTCCATAATCCACCCCTGGTTTCTGCAAGAAACCTTTCACAACCAGTCTGGCTTTGTATCTCATTATCTCCCCTTTTGGATTCATTTTCACCTTGTAGACCCATTTTAGATCAATAGGTTTCTTCCCAGATGGAAGTTCAACCAGATCCCAAGTCTGATTCCTTTCAATTGATGCTATCTCTTCCTTCATAGCTTTCCACCAATTGTTATCTGTTGCAGCCTCATCAAAGTTCATAGGTTCAGATTCTGCAATTAGAGCAAAATGCACTAAATTGCCATTTGTTGTTATATCAGCATCGTGCAACACCTCGTAATCATCCAAATGTGCAGGCTTTTGGATGATTCTTGAAGACCTCCTTACACGTGCATTCTGATCAGCATGAACCACGTTAGTATTCTCTTCCTCTATCACGATTGTGGGTTGAGAAATTTTACTACTGTGATTTTGCTTCCAAATCCAAGCAGAGGTTTCATCAACTACCACATCCCTGCTGATATGAACTTGGCTATTTTCAGGATCCCATAGCTTGTAACCTTCTGTTGAGTGGAATCCAATCAGGATTAGACGTATTCCCTTATCATCCAACTTACTCCTGTGCTGGTCAGGTATGTGTTTGAAGCAAAGAGACCCGAAAATCCTCAAGTGGGAAACATTTGGTCTTGTCCCACTCCAAGCTTCCTCTGGTGTAATTCCTCTCAGCCTCTTTGTAGGAGAACGATTCAGCATATAAGATGCTGTTAAAGCTGCCTCTCCCCACAATTCCTTTGGCAGGTTCTTACTCTTTAACATGCACCTAACCATGTTCATGATAGTCCTATTCCTTCTCTCGGCAACACTGTTGTGTTGGGGTGTGTATGGAGGTGTGATCTCATGCTCAATCCCAGCTTCATCACAAAAATCCTGAAAATCTTTTGAGGTATACTCTCCTCCTCCGTCTGTTCTTAAGACCTTGAGAGCCCTTCCACTTTGCCTTTCCACCAGATTTTTGAATTTTTTAAACACCAGGAGTGCCTCATTCTTTCTTTTTAGCAAGTACACCCACATCTTGCGAGATAGGTCATCAATGAACGTAATGATATATCTGTTACCTCCATACGTTTCCACTTGGATAGGACCGCATATGTCTGAATGAACCAGATCCAATTTTTCTGCAGCTCTTTGAGGAACAAACTTGCAAAAACTTC
>Ga0214542_1001297_pt1 | contig 50928 bp, 30 predicted proteins | sample CNSS1metaG_FD_160096 | JGI IMG/M metagenome (GOLD analysis project Ga0214542, IMG submission 160096) | Root nodule microbial communities from cowpea collected in UCLA plant growth center, Los Angeles, California, USA - CNSS1 | ecosystem: Host-associated > Plants > Roots > Nodule | place: USA... | reverse complement strand
GTCAATGACTGCACTTATCCACCACTAATCTGCAATGCTTAACTCCGATCACTCTCTCATTCTCGTTCTCGCTTTATCCCTCTTGCTCTCTATCTTTCTCGCTTTCACTGATAACTATCCTCCACCCCCCCACCCGGCGAAATGGTTGTTGAAATCTCACTTTCACTAAACCACAAACTCCGACGGGCTCACTTTCCCCCTTTTCTCTCTTCACTTTCTCACTTCGCAACCCCCTGCCTCACTTTCCCCCTTTTCTCTCTTTACTTTCTCTCTCTAACTTACATTTAATTTTATTTTGGTTTCTCTTTCCGCTACACATGTGAACTAACCATTTCGTAATTAAAATTTAAAAAAAATCGCTGCCACGTCACCTTTGTCAAATACTTGTCAAAAACTTTTGTTGAAATATCATTATCCTAAAAAATATGTTAGACAACAATTTTCTACTTAGAGACTAATATTTAGGTAGCCAAGACCTTGGTGACTAATGTTAATGACCAATTTAGAAATAAATTATTTTAATAGTCAAAACCTTGGTAGCTAATGTTAGTGACAAATTTAGAAACTAATTCATAATATAAACTATTTAAATTATCAATTTAGAGACCAATTATATTTTTTTGAAACTATTTTAGTTGCCAATAATTTTTATTTTTTAAATTGGTACCTCTATATATATATATATATATATATATATATATATATATATAGTGAGTAATTATTTTTTGTCACTAAAATTTTCTTATAGTGTATTACGACTTTATAAATTAGATATTTCATTTATAACTATCGATAAAGTATCCTACAGTATCGGATACAGATTCGTATCGGATACGGATACGTGACCTAAGTTGAAGTATCGGTGCATCATAAATTATATGTTATCGTTACTCCACTACATTCTCCTTGTACTTCCACGATCTAGATTCTCTCCCCGCTGCACACAACTAATATCTTAGACTATGCTAAAAAAAATAAAAGAAGATGTCATGATTTCATAGTCTCTGACCTCCTTCCTCTAGTTCTTTTTTTCTTTCTCCACTTCATTAAAGAGGTTTCTCACACAACACCACAACACCACACCACCATTAACACCGACTTCAAGCACATTCCTATCTACCACCTTCAACCTTTGCTTTTTCCTTTCTTTTTGTTTTACCCTTCTCTGTTTCATACAGTTATTAGATAAACAGAGAGAGAAAGAGAGACAAAAGGTTGCCACGTCACCACACAGCTTCTCCACCCAATCCAAAGGCAAAGTTTCCAAGATGCATCAGACTTGTTGTTGCAGATTTTGTTCCAAGTGCTCCTTTTGAATCTTTACATGCTGGCATGGATGTGGAAGGTGATGGATCAAATGTGAAAAACACACATGAACAAAGTGTGTTGTCGAGGGTTGTAAATAAAACAGCTGATGCTGGTATCACTGCCCTTCATATGGCTGCATTAAATGTGTCAGCTGGAAGCACTCCATTGCATTATGCTGCTTGTGGAGGCAATTTAAAATGCTGTCAGATCCTCCTCGCAATGAATGGCTTCCACTTGATGTTGCTAGAATGTGGGGACGTCATTGGCTAAAACCATTGCTGGCAATATCGACGTTTCCTTCTTCAAATTATTTGTCCTTGCCTCTCATGAGTCTGCTCAACATTGCCGGAACAACTCATACTAAGGGAGAAAGGAATGATACTGAAACCCAAAGGCACCTACAAGCATTTATTGGAAAGTGAAACCCGTCAAGAAAAGGAAGAGGGCGAAAAATAGAGACTATGCACCAAAAGGAAAAACAGTCAAAACAATAAAAGAAAATAATCAAGAAGCACTCATAGGATTCCTCGGTTGTGGTACTTTGGTTTTGGCTTCATTAAAAGCATTGGCTTCAGGAGCAGAGGTTATTATCACTTTTGTGTTTGTCCACAACTACATTATTTTCTCTGCCATTGATGTTTCTCATTTTCAGTATGGTACTTGTATATGCATGTCGTCAATGAGTGACCTTTCTTTTGCATGGTGGTTTTAATTTTGCATTGATGTATGTTTCGTGCATTTAGTATTTAAGCAAAATAGATTTGGTTTCAAAGAATCATTCCATTCATATTAGAAGATGTGTTAAATAATGCATAATAAAAAATGGCGCAACGCTTTAAAGGTATATTTCTCTTCCTAAGTTTTTAGCTTTTTAGCTTAATGCATGCATTTGGAGTTCCGTCATGATGAGATGACATGCAATTGTTGGTTTCACTGGGACACTTTTTCCCTTTCCCCTTATTCGTTTCACACCAATCAATTTTTATTGTCGGAAGATTTAGAAAACGTTTTTTCCTATTAGCATAAGCATTAATTAACTTTAGGTTTTGTTATAATAATTTTTTATTATTATTATTATTATTATTATTATTATTATTATCCCAATGCTTAGTATGCTGTTATAAAAACCTTAATATTGCTATGTTAATGCCTAATAGTGCCACTTTTTTCTTTTTTCTTTAAATGTTTATTTTAATTTAAAAAAAAATTGCAATATTTTGGAAATCCATTGATATATAGAAAACAATCTTAATAATTATTTTCATAACATTAATTATAATATCGAGTTTCGGACTCGATTGATAATCATTATTTTCATAATTATAATTATCATGTCGAGTCCTGAACTTGCTTGATAATAATTAATTTTCATAACTTTAATTATCATGTCAACTCCCGAACTCGCTTGATAACCATTATTTTCATACATAACATTAATTATCATGTGGAGTTTCAAACTCACTTGATAATGATTATTTTTCATAACATTAATTATCATGTCGAGTCTCGTACTGACTTGATAATCATTAGCTTTTATACTTTTTAAGTATCTTTTTGGGTCTCGGACTTGCTTGATAACTATTTTTTACAACATACAAAACTTCTCTAAAACAATTTGAGTATACAAACCCTTCCATCTTTTTCAAACAATATTTTATTCTAGAACTACGTAATCCTTGATTCTCCATTCTGATTGGAAATACGTAGGGGCAAGGTCAATCCTTGTCGGGTTCACCTTCCAAAAATCATATCTTTTACAATAATTTTTTTCATCTAGAACTACGTGATCCATGATTTTCCATTATGAATGGAAATATGTAGTAGCGAGGCCAAGTCCTTGTCGGGTTCACCTCCCAAAAATTTGAAATGCTTTTACAATCTTTTTCCAAATAGTTTTTAAGAACTACGTAACCCTGATTCTCCATTGCAAATGGAGACACGTATGAGCAAAGCCAATCCTTGTCGGGCCCAACTAACATTTTCAACAATATTATTTTACCAATTTGTATTTGTTTGTCCGTTTGACTTTTTTGGGGGAAATCTAATATTTTTAAAATTACATTAATTTTGCACACTTAATTAAAGGGAACCATTTTTGGACGGACGTTGTGGGGTGTTAATCTCTTCCCCACACATAACCGACTCCCGAACCTAAACTTGGTTTCAAAGACTAAAATCTTTAAGGTTTTTTTATAGTTTTCCTTAATAAACTATGATGGTGACTCCTTTGTATTTTAAAATAATTTTTTCGTCATCCCGTCGTGACCCTGGTTGCGACGATAATGTTCAAATCTATATAGTTATATGAAAAACTCTTTATTATGGTCATAATACCTAAACCTTAGTAATGTTTTAAATGACTTTAGCTCATCTATTTATGTTAGAGTTGTCAAAATGGGTTAGAACCTGTGAGCCAACCCAACCCACTACGGGTTTAAACCGGATTGGGTTAATTTTTTTTTTGACAAATTTCATTGTGAGTTAATTTTTGACCCGACCCATCAAAAACCCGACTCACCCGAGTTGAATCCGTAGTAAGCCGAGTTAGTGAGTCAACCCGTAGATAAAGGGTTACACAAGTGTTTTTCATTTGGTCGAGTTGTTTTTTTTAACAAACACATTGATAATTTGTATTTTTGTGATATCGGTTTGTATTAGGAGTTTAACATCCTTTTCGATTGTATTGAAGTTTATTCAAATTCTAATACAAATTATAATTTAGTTTTTTGGGATGGAAGAAAAAGAAATTGTATTTTTTTAATTGAGTCAGTAAGTCAATACATTTAAACTACCAATCCATGGTGGATCGAACCAGATTCAAAGTTTTTTGACTCGCTAATAAATGAGTCGAATTGAATTGGATCATTAAATAGTCAACCTGTGATGAGTCAAATCGGACTAAGTGGTCATTTTAACATCTCTAATTTATGTTGTTGTACATAATTTTACTCTTTGCTATGATGTGCAAGCATAAATCAAGAGCAGCAATGAGACTCCCTAAGAACGTAAGAGAGTAAAAGAATATATATATATATATATATATATATATATATATATATATATATATATATATATATATATATATATAGATTACAAGAAAAATGTATTGAAAATAGTTTGATGTTTTATATCAAAAAACCTTTTATATATTTTGGAAGGGCGTACTCATTGTCGTATGCGATGCTTTAATACCAAATATGGGACTTTTGCTGCATACTGATGGTCTAAAATTATAATTCACTAATTAAATTGTTAAAAGTAAGTTCACAGTATAGTATAATATGTAATAAAATATTTGTCTCTCAATTTTCAAACAAATTATTTAATTACAAATTGATATGGTTTATTTATTAAAAAAACTAAAAATATATTTCAAAATAAATAAATTAGACAAATATATACAAAATTGAAACCTATTATTTTATCGAAAAATATCTTTTACAAATAAGCACAAACACACTTGTCTAAAATGTGAAAAATGATTATAGTAATAAAATGTACAAAAATTTTAAAACTTGGATAATAAAATGTGATAAAAAATTGAGAAAAAATAAATATAAAATAGTGATAATTGACAATATATATATATATATATATATATATATATATATATATTATAAATTAATGATTGTTTATTGATTTAATACATTTAATCATATGATTGATATGATTGATACTCATATGATTCATTACTTTTTTATGTAATTAATTAGTTGATTTGTTTCCTTTGTGGATTACATGTTGTATCCATAAATAGGACTCTTCCTATGAGTAATAATGCACAAAAAAGTTGGTCCTTATTCTCTCATTCTCTATTTTTTCCTTTTAACATGTTATCAACACGATGCTCCAATCAACTGAGTGCTAGTGGAAGTTTTGTTTCTCTATGAGGACAATGTTTCTCTATGAGGACAATGTTATGCATGTCTTAATCCAGGCTCTTCCTAATCCTTTCTTCATTTACAATTTTATCTTATATTGTTATTTTTGTCATAAGAATGGTTTGACTTTATCAATCTTCATCTTTGTTTTATTATTATTATTATTATTATTATTATTATTATTATTATTATTATTATTATTATTATTATTATTATTATTATTACTATTATTTGTTATGCTAATTCTAAACATGCCAAATCTTACAAATTTTAAATTTGTGGAGTTTGTGACCCTTGATATAACAAGGAAGAATTACTTATATTGGGTATTAAATGTTGAAATACATTTAGATGCAATGGGTATTGATGATACCATTAAAGAAATAAATAAAGTATCTGAGTAACTAATTTGCTTCTATGAGAACAATATTGTGAAAAAAAAATAGATTTCACAAAAATTATGAATTTATTTCATGCATCAATAAATATTATGAATTTATTTCATGCCTTTGTATGGTTGAACAAAGCAATGAAGCTTTTGATAAAAAATTATGAGATCCATCCAATCTCCTCCATTCCCAAAAAGGGTGAGCTTATAAATGAAAATAACATATATTGTAACAGAATAAAATCAATACACCCATATTATTCATCCTAGTTAGTTCTTGGCCAAAACCTTAACCCCAAGGCTTTTCAACCTTAAATCATACAAATAGTTAGCCTTGGACTCAAGATTTATGATGCTTACACGAACCTGTCCGCTCGTGGTTCTGCCTCTATGAACCTCCCCGCTTGTAGTCCTACTCTACGAACCTCCCCGCTCGTAGTCCTGCTCTAAGAACATTCCCGCCCATACGTGATCCACTAGCTACGTACCTCCCCGCACGCAACATCTCTCAAGTGTGAGCACGAAACATACGAACCTACCTCGTTCGTATCCCCACATGAGAGTAACAGGATATAAACCTTCCCACTCATATCATCACGTGTTCACCATCATCCATGAATCTACCCGCTCATGGCACAACATCCCTTAATCCAAGTTCGCATCAATGCGTATAAACAACACACGCAAGTCAGATACCTGCAGCATTATCGCTTGGCGTAGCCTAAGCACTGCTAGGCGAAACCTACGTAGACCGCCTGGCGGAACTCCCCTTGCCATCAGGCGCCAACCTCTCACAGACCCACTGTTGCAGGGTCTATCGCCTGGCGGGTCACACCTTGCTCCTAGGTGCCACGCGGTGCAGGAACATCCTTGTTGCTCCTATCGCCTAGCGGTCACACCCGTGCCGCCAAGCGCTATACCAGTAGCGCACCAGCTACTATTTTAGCACCCAAGACTAGATTATCCTACAATCTTCTAATACCTCCAATGGTATTAATGTATTCTCCTCCCTTGGGGCCTAATTCTTGTCACCTTGTCACTCAATTCGTGACTTCATTACCTATAAATTGCAATCCCAAATCTCTCTATTCAAGACATAGAATTCTTCCAATCCTTCGATCAATATCCAATGGCTTAATCTAACTTATATAAGTGACGCGCAATCCAATATTTCAGAGTATACAATATGCTTAAATCCCCTTGCAACTATACCACATATTCCTCTCACTTACTTCCCAATCAGCGCCACACAATTTATGATTTACGCATCAATCCTCTAAGATTTGTTTGTCCAATTTCCCAACCCTTCTTATTTAGTACTCTACATCTTTTTCTTCTCATTCCCAACTAATGAACCATCCAAGACAGAATCCATACTCATTCCCAAGCCACTTCCAACTTAGCACACCATCCTATTTTCCCAATTGCCTTTATCACAACGAATTCCTATACACTAACTCTTCCCATTTTATTGACTAATTTCTCTAGTCCAATTCGCTCCATTAACCTAACAATTTAATGACACAAATCTGCCTCTGAACCAGTTGTCGCCTGACGACAAGTAGGGTGCTGCCAGGCAGTGCATCAGTAACTAGACACCAAACTAGAATTCTGCACCTACGAGGAATCCACAACTTCTCCTAATTTGACACAAGACCTAATTACACCCAACCACACCAATTCACATACAATTTGTCAAGCCATCCACTTAGTATTATTCATCACGCGTCACATACTCAATGGAGATCAATTCATCCCTTTTCCCCTTCCAAGAATCCAAATTTTGCTCATGGGTAATCATACATGATTTCCTCCGAGCACCATCATACCCCAAATATATACATGTTATAACAGTCAACATACAATATTATTCACCAAAATCGCATTCAAAAGTCGCAATGACTTATGCACCAAACAATGCACAAACAGAACCACAGACAGCGCCGCGCCGCCTGGCATAAATTCATCGCTGTTAGGCGGTTCATGCCAGAATCCAACAAAACAAGTAAAATTTGAAGCATCGCCTAGCAACTCCTTTCATACCGCCAGGCGGTTTCTGGACAAAAATCCATAAACCTCGAGAAATAAAACACACAGGACAGCTCCCCTTACCTGGACAATTCGTGATCAATTCGAAATCCTTGCTTTTCCTTCCTACACCTTCTTCCATTTGCTTCTAAGAACCACCAAAATTCTCCTATTCCTTGTTTTCTCCTTGAACCAGAACTTTTGGCAAAAGAAAGTTTAATTCATTCTTAGCAAGGTTTGAACCCACAACCATTCAATCACAAAGCAAGTGCATAACCAATTCAACTAATCATGTTTCGTAATAATTCCTATAATTTCATTAAAATTTCATTAAAAAGCAAGTACATTATCACTACTTACATTCAATCATTTCATTAAAATCATACCCATATTAAAATAATATACAATTTGGCACACATAGGACTCAAACCCAAGTCCTCTCAACACAACTAAGTACTCTCAACCACTTGAGCTAGTACTATTCCACATCACAATAATTTGCATTAAATGCCATAAAGACTCCTACTACCCGCATTTATTAAATAATTATTTATTTAATTATTAAATTTCTCAAGTCTTAGAAAATGCATGTCATGGTAAACCAAAAATTTATGAATCAAAATGAATGTCTTGTTTGACATGATCAATTAGATGATTTTTACTATGCATATATTAGTACAATTAAAATGCATGTCATGGTAAACCAGACGTGTAAAAATCAAAATGAATTCCTTGTGTGGTATGATCAGTTGGGTCATCATGGATCTATTATGATGCAAAAAAAAGTTGAAAAACTCATGTGAACACCCACTTAAAAGTCAAGAAACTTTTTCATATCGATGAGTTCTCATATATTATACGTTCACAGAAGTTGATAATAAGACCATCACCAGAAAAATTAGAAACAAGTCAATCTCATTTTCAAAACGAATATAGGGTAATATTCGTGGTCCAATACACTTACCATGTGGATCATTTATATATTTCACGATTTTAATTGATGCATCAACTAGATGGTCACATTTTTTTATTATCAACTCGCAATCAAGTATTTGCAAATTTATTAGTACAGTTAAGAGTTCACTTCCCAGATTATCCGATTACGAAAATCTATTTTGATAATACTGGTGAAATTACATCTCATGTTTTTCATGAGTATTGTATATCAATTGGAATTGAAGTTGAGCATCTAGTAGCATATGTTCATACTCAAAATAAACTTGCAAAATCAATACTAAAATGTCTAAAATTGGTTGCAAGACCATTACTTACAAGAGCTAATCTTCCAATGGCTACTTGGAGATATGCAATTTTACATGTTTCATTATTGATTCGCATCAAGCCAACAAGTTATCATAAATACTTTATTATGTAGCTGGTTTTTGGTTAGTGACCTAATGTTCTCATGTAAGAATTTTTTTAGTGTGGTGTGTATGTTTCAATTTCCCACCAAAAAGGACTATGATGGGTCCTCATAGACGATTGAAAATATATGTCGGATATGATTCTCCTTCAATAATAAAATATCTTGAACTACTAATAGGAGATTTATTTACGGTTCAACTTTTCGATTGTAACTTTGATGAATAAGTTTTTTCAACATTAAGGGGAGAAAGAAAACAATTGGAAAAGAATATTGGTTGGAATGAATTATCATTACCTTATCTTGATCCTCATACCAAAGAATGTGAACTGAAAGTTTAAAAGATTTTTCATTTACAAAATTAGTCAATCAATTACTAAATGTTCTTACTGACAAAAGGGGTAATCAAATCATATATACCAACTGCTAATGCTCCGAGATATTTGATATTAATTCATAACACACTTAAAGCGTGGTAGGCCTGTTAGTTCCAAAAACACGTTTGAAGCGTGGTAGGTCTATTGGTTCCAAAGAGAAAAACTCTTGAATGAGAAAATGAGCTAAAATGCAAGATGACCTAATCGAAAAGGTGAAATCCCAAAAAAAATCATTTGACATAATTAATTATTCGGTTCCAGAAAAACCTCAGGTACCTGAAATTGTTGAAAATGACGAGATTTTAATAAATTATGTCATGAATCATATAATATGGAACCAAAATGAAGTCAACATTGATGAAACTTTTACATCTAATATAACGATGAATGTTATGAATGACAATGAGGATCAATAATCAATAATCATTGAAGATTGCCAACAAATAAATGATTGGTCAAAATAAAAAATTTGCAAATAAGCATAATTAGATTTGCCTGCTAAATAAAAGATTTTTGAACCTATAGTCGCACACTTGAAGGTGTGAAACTCGTTGGGTAGATATGAACTTTCGCGCAAAAATCAAATTAAGAATGATGAAATACAAAGCATAGTTGGTTGCTCAAGGTTTTTGACAAAACCTGATATTGATTTGTGAAAAGACATATTTACTGGTATTGGATGCAACAACGTTGCAATATTTGATTATCCTAATTGCACAACAAAGTTTGCATTTACATCTAATGGATAATGTTACAACCTATTTATATAGTTCTCTTAAGAATCATATTTATATGAAAATCCCTAAAGGATTTTATTTATCCAACAAGACAAATTCTAAAGAAGGTTATTCATTAGAATTGAATAAACCTTTTTATTTATTAAAGCAATCAGGAGGCATAATCGTCTTAATGAGTACTTATTAAAAAAAGATATAGAAATGATCCTATTTGTTCTTGTATTTATATAAAAAGATCAAAAAATGAATTTACCATAATTATTGTTTATGTAAATGACATAAACAACGTTGAAACTCATAATGAGCATACAAAGACAATTGATTGCTTAAATAAAGAATTTAAGATGAAGGATCTTAAAAAAGTAAAATTTTTGTTTGAGATTACAAATTGAGTATTTAAACAAAAGTATTTTTCTATACATCAAGAAACTTATATAATAAAGGTACATAAAAATGTTCTAAATGGACAAGTCACATTCATTATGCACTCTAATAGTTGTGAGGTCATTAGACATTGATAAATGTTCTTTTTAGACCTTAAGAAAATGATGAAGATCTTTTTGATCTAGAAGCACCATATTTTAATGTCATAGAAACACTAATGTACCTTGCTAATTATATTTGACCTAATATTACATTTACTGTAAATTTGTTAAGCAAGATATAGTTCTTCAACTATAAGAAGACAACGGTTTGGAGAAAACCTATACTTTGTTACTTTAAGAGTACTACGAATATGAACTTATTTCATCTAAATTATTCAGGATCAAACCTAATGGGTTATGTATATGTATATTATTTTACATATTCTCATGTCACAATGGTTGATCACAAATAAGATATTTGTTCACATGTTGTAGCACAATGGTTTCATGATAGTATATGAAATAAACCATAATAGCAACATCGTCTAATCATTTAAAATTACAAAGAAAGTTGAGAATATGTTTGGTTAAAGTCTATAATTCAACATGTGTAAGAAACTTGTAACTATCCCCGATAAAAATGGAATCAACAATCATATATGAAAATAATAGTATATTGTTCAATTGAAAGGATAATATAAATATCCAAAAATCATTCATGTGAAAATTTGGCAGGTCTATTTATAAAGCTTACATGAAAGGAAGAAATAAAATATATGATTAATAATATTGTATTAAAGAATACAAAATATTGTACTCTTTTTCCTTCACTAGGTTCTTTATCCAAAATTTTTTTGACACTTCCTCCTAAAAAAGAAATGTTATGAATTAATAATTGTCCATTAATTTTATATGTTTAATCATGTGATTGATATGATTAATATTCATATGATTCATTACTTTTTATGTAAATATTTATATTTTCCACAGTAAATTACATATTGTATATATAAATACAACTCTTCTTATCAGTAATAATACACATAAAAATTGATCAATATTCTTTCATTCTATACTTTTTTTCCTTCTCTCTATTATTAACTTTATTTTTAAATATATATATATATATATATATATATATATATATATATATATAAAATTCTTCGGCAATATGTCCCAGATGAACAATTATTGGGGAAGAGAATGTCCCAGATGAGTTTTAATTCATGTTTGAACAAATATAGATAACCTCGGTTCTCAAAACTAAATTGGATTGACAAATTCAACCAATAAATAATCCTCCAATTCAACCAAATGATCCTCCAACTAATTATTTTATGATACAAAATTAGAAATGTAAATAGATATCAACCAATAAAAAACCAGTTCAATAGAGAAGAAAAAAAAATCACAATTCTAACTTTCTAAAATAAAGATAAATCAACTAAAATTATCAGCCCTTCTGTTTTATCTTAAATTTAAGACAAAAATACCATATTATACATTTAACATAAATTATATGTTTTTAACTATCAAAATAATTTTGTTAATACCAATTCCAACTCGATTAAATCCCATTTTGAAAATAACAGAGAAAGTCCGGAAAACTAAAAAGCAGATATGCTTCCAAATGTAGAGAGAAATAAATTACCTGAGGGCCACACACTGTTGTTTTAAAAGCAGTTCATATGTGATAATTACAGGGTTCCAAAACGATTAGAAAAGTCGACAAATTAAACTTCTGCTTCCGAGAGACTAAGCTCTCTTTGTCATTATCAACATTAGCTTCCAACAAACTAAACTCTCTTTGTCACGATCACCATTATCACCAACACTGCCAAACCTATGAAGGTTCCTCCCATGAAACTTGATTTGTTGTTCCCATCAGCATCACCAGCCATTTTCTGAGTATCAGGTGACGGGAATAGGTTCTGAAGGAAACCAGACACACTACTTACCAATTCAGTAACAGTAAGCTTTAAGTTCTGCAGAAAACCCATGAAATCCGAAAACAAGCTTTCCGAGTCAGACTCGGCCGTGGCTTCCACTTTTTCAGATGTTTCAACTCCTTCAGAAGAAAAAGTTGATAACTTTTCCACTTTCTCAGTAGTTTCCACTTCTCCAAAATCAGACACTGCAACAAAATTTGCATTAACATTCAGCTCATATAAATGAATCCTTCCACTAAGTATTCACATGATCATATATATATTTGAATTGTGTCTATTGTTTCACTTCTTAATGCCGTGTATAGTTAAATTTCAATTTGAAATATGGCTTCAATTATTAAACTTGTAAGAGAGAGATATAGACACAATTTTCACATCTCATATGGTTATGTAAAAAAAAAAAAAACGATAGGATTCATTCACAAAAGTTCTGAATTTTATAAGAAAAGAATTCAGTTTCAAGTTTTATTTGGTTTATTACGTTTTATTCTACAAAATAACCACATGAAATAGGAATTAGGATTACCTGTCTGCTGTGATTGGAAGAACCTGAAGACAGCAGGATTTTCCATGACTGCATTCCATACATTTGGATCAGAAGCAAGTGAAGCAACAACAGCCTGGTTGAAACCAAAGTCAAGTGAATTCTATCTATTAATTCAATAAATGAGCCTATGCCTTCATTAAATAAGCATTTTTAAATATTGTTCACAAAACGAGATTGCTCAAGAGACTGTAAATTTGACTTAAAACAACATCAGATCACCTGCGCTTCATGACTTGTGCTGAGCAAATTAAAAGCCTGAATAGCATGCTTTGGAACTGAAGGATTTGAGATAGCATCAATGACACAAGATCTGTTCACTGGCTCATAAAGAGTAGGAGACATAGTAGAGACCTCATCGCCAGGAGATGAAAATTTCGAAGAATCGAGAGAAAGATATATTCTGAAAAGCAATAAACATGATCAGAGGATAAAGATAAGTATCACCAGATTCTATTGCATTCTTGACCCAAGAGATGGAGTTCGCATGATATAACTTTATCAAGCAATAACTTCTTCAAGATCATAACAAAATGCGGGATTGAACTGATGACAGACAATGAACAAGAACATGTTTGGATGACTATAGCACTCATTCCAAAACTACATTCAGAACAATAGATACTAAAGGTATTTTTCTTCAAAAGTGTGCTCAACGTCCAAAATGGGTTCAAAATGGTGATTCAAATTTCAAACATGCCCCAAGTCTATACTTCCAAAACCCAATACCTTTAACATTACCCAAATTTACTGAGAAATAAACACATCTAGAAATAAGGATGAAATAAGTTGAAAGAAGGAGTAACAACAAAAAGGGAAAATTACTCATTTAGTCCTTATTGTTGAAGGAACTTCAACCTTTAGTCACTATACTAAAAAATTATCCTTTTAATCCTTGTACATTTTATTTTCATCTCTTGTAGTGTCTATAACTTTAGATGATATAGACTAAACGAAATGAAAAATAATTAATTTTTAAGTAAAGGGGCAAAAAGTAAAGTTTTAAAAACAAAAGAAATACTGAATGGGTAATTAAACCTAAAAAACCACACGAATGATATGCAAATATAACAAAGCCAATAGTGTGTATCCCTAACCAAGAAAATCAGCGAGATAAGATGCATGCATTTCCTTAAATTTATGCTATCATCATGCTCAAACTTACATTACAAAGGTGACTCGGAGCAACAACAACCGAAGAAGATATCATTTTCATTAAGATGATGTAAGTTTCTATATTAAAAAAGATAAAACAGAGATCTACATACAGAATTTAATTTCAATCCTCTTACAGTGCCGTTTACACTATCAACATGAAGAAGATTAAAGAATCCATATTCCCTGAGAGTTTTCCACTAAACCCTGATGAAATTCAGTTTAAAACCCTTAGTTTATTACCAACCAAAAAAGCAAAACTCACTAAGAGCATAGAGAATAACCCAGCACAGTAAAACCAAAACACCACAAAATCAAGACAATTAAATAAAATAAAATAAATTCCTAGCCTAATATCGTCAACAATTAGAGATAAAATTAATATACTGATCAATAGCGTCCTTCAATTCTGTGGTGGCTTCCTTAGCTTCCTCGAAAGTGGGAGCAGAACCGAACACCATCCTCGGCACAACGACATCGCCATCGTCGGCGAAGTCCCAGTCGTCCCAAGGCGCCGCTGCATGCAGCGGCGCAACCTCGGCAGTCTTCGCGCCCTGTGCAGAAACTCCGGCGACCGACGAGGATCGCGACGCGCTGCGGACCGATTGCTCTGTCGGAAGCGCTGCCGTCGAGCCCCGGAAACCCGACTTTGAGACGCCGATGCCGGCGATCTTCGCTGCCGTCCTCATAGCTCCTCCGCCGCCCATTTGTTCGATGAGAAAACTCCGTCACACGCGAAGGGAAAAGTAACCACTATAAGTGAAATGGCTTCCTTCGTTTAGAAGTTTAAGCAGTGCTGTGTGCGGATAAGAATGGATGACACGTGGCGTTAGCTAAAAAAATCACAGAGTTTTGTGCCAAAGAGTTAAAAATAATATATATATATATATATATATATATATATATATATATATATATATATATGTGTGTGTGTGAAAGAAAATGTTAGAGCTTTACAGAGAGTATATTGAAAAATAATAAAATATATAAAAAAAAGGAAATTATCAATTATCCCATTTATGAAATTTATGAATTTAAAGTTTATAGTAATAAATTATATTGAAATTAAATATCTTTATTGTTGTATTTGAACGGTCCTTTTGTTTTTTATGATTTTTAAAACTTGAGGCAAATTTGTTGCAAATATATCCTACCAGATTTGTACGATTTTTATTAGTTTTTTAAACTATATTAGTTACTTAAATTTTTGAAGTTTTCAAAATTATGATTTAGGTTCAGAACCTATTTTATAGCCTATTTATCAGAAAAGGACAAAAATTAATTGCACAAGGTTTTAATATCTTCTTTTTCTCTCTATTTTTCGTTTTTTATATTGTAAGTAGAATTGAAAATGCTTGACTCTTCTTGTGTTTCTTGAGAAACTCACCACTTATTAAGTTAGCATTGTTGGTGTTGGTGAAAGAATTATTGAAGCTAGTCTTGTGGTGACCTTAGGAGGCAAAGAAGATCTTAAGGAGTGTAAAAACATGGGAGAAGAACACTTGTGAGAAGAAAGAGCAAAACATAAAAGCCAAATTTATGATGGAAAATTCCACCACTGAAGCCTAAACATGTGGCTACTTGTATTTGTTTTAAGATTTTTTTTTTTTATGAAATCCTTTAACTCAGATTTAATCATATGGAAATATTTTAAATATTGTAGCTTATCAAATTCATTTAAATAGAATTATTTGTGGAAATCCTAAATTATAAGAGCAATAAGAACAATTAATAAATTAAAGCAAAATGTGTCAGACAAGGTAGGTTCTATAGACACGAGATCTAAATATTGTTTGATCAGTTTATGTCTTTGTAGCATATGATGCTCGTAGCATATGATGCTTGTAGCATATGATACTCCTAGTATATGATGCTTGCAATGTCTAGTCCTTTAGTTCTCACAAGATATTCAACAATTTAACAACTCGAGAGTTTTAATATGCAAGTCTAAACATATTTTATGAATAATCAAATATATATTCATTTTCATAGTTTTCATAGTGTTTAACAAATATGACGTGTTCCATACGTGAAAGTCCAACTGACACTTGTGAGTCTCTTGGGACACTTTTACAAGACTAACACTTCTATTTCATAATTTTAGTTTGGGAGATGGGATTGTACGAAAAGACAATTTTCTAGGATACCAAAGAAAAGAAATAAACTCTAAAAACAACAAAAGTTGAAAAAAAATGTTGTGACAAAATCAAGTTACAACACAAATGCAAATAGCCACAAGTTTAGGCTTTAGTGGAACGTAAGAGTATAAAGTGTAAATGTAAGAGTAAAAGATACTTATCATATATAATCAAATTCAGGAAAAGTCTTATGTGCGTAAACACATTGGGTTGTGAGCTTGACCATTGTTGTATTCTTCACACAATTAGGGGTGTCAAATGGGCCTGCCCGACCCGTTTCTGACCCACCAAAATCGGGTTGGGGTAGGCCAGCCCGACAGATATAAACGGGTTGAGATGATTGACTTGTCCCGTCAATGGGCAAGTCAACGGGCTAGGCAACTGTCATTTTTTTCTTTTGCATTCTATATCTTCAACAATAACTTTGTCTCACGCGTAACAGTGGGTTCTGTGATAGGGAGGATGTTTTGTGCGATAGGGGTAGAACAAAGAGAGTGATGTTAGGTAGCATATGTCGTCGAGGGTGTGTTCACCGAAGATGTCGCTAAGGGAGGGAAAAGTTTTTCTTCTCTTTGTTTGTGTTGGGGCTGACTGAAGAATATGAACGAAGGAAGGGCAAAAAGTTAAAAATATGGATTGTCGTTTCAACAAACTAATGGTAACCAAAATAAAGTTAAAGTTTAGTATAATGTAGTAGAAAGAAGTGGAAAATAAATAATTTGATTTGTTGTTAAAAAAAATAAAAGAAAGAATTGGAGAAAGGGAAAGGATTGGTCATGTCAAGTGTTTGTCAGAAGGTGGATACATACATTTCCTATTCTACTATATGGTGATGTGATTTGAAGTTGAAAGATCAATTTGGAGGCGTAACATTAGTCTCAAAAGAATAGGTTTAGCAACTTAAAAACTAAAACGGAAGAAGGCAAAGTAGAATGAGAAAGTCTAGGACAAAACTGTTTTGAGAGTTTGCATATAGAATAATATAAAATCTGGCGAGCTACGGGTTACTTGCGAGCTGACTCGTCTTTCGGCCTAAGGGTTGGCGGGCCAAGCAGTCGGGTTCTAATGGGTTGGCGGGTTCAACTATGTAACTCAGCCCACCCTTTTTTTGTCAAGCTGGCGGGTCGGCTCGTTGTGCCTAGTCCATTTTGACATCCCTACACATAGTCAAGTATACCCTATGAGTTTTGATTGTACTCTCTTACTTTGAGTGTGTTTCAAATTATTATTTTGAGAGTTATTGATCGCAATGCAGATAGAGAAGGTATACTTGGAGAGGTTTATACTTGTAGCCTAGAGAGGTTGATATGCGTAATACTTGGAAAGGTTTATACTCATGATACTTAGAGAGGTTGATACTTTTTATACCTAGAGAGGTTCATACTTGTGTGTTTGGAGAGACTATACTTGTGTTGTAATCAAATTGGGATATTTGGTTTGTGAAAATTCTTTAGCTAGGTGCCTATGAGACTAGATGTAGTCCTTGCTTAGAGGGTGAACCAATATACATTTTGTGTGTACTTTCTATCCTTTAGTCTTTTATTTAATTGTCCTATATTTTTGCAAAGTGTATAAATTGTCTGCAAGCTCTATTCAATCCCCTTTCTAGAGCCATCTTGCACCAACAACATTTACTTTGAATTTTGTTTTCATTAAAGTTTTTTTTTTTTTGCTAGTTGTCTTTAATACATGAAAAAAAACTAGGACTTGTTTCTATAGAACATATGTGTTTACTCAAAAGTGGATAGGTCCAAATAGTACTTGCTTTGTAACTTTTGATGTTGATTTGTCTTAATGGATCCTATGACTTGTCAGACAAACCAATATAAGAGTACTTTGCCTAGATATCTCCTAGCCCTTAATCTTTTTATATTATATATTGTTCATCTACAACTAGTCTAAGAAAAAAATATTTGTGAAAATGCCTTTTAAAAAGGTTTTTAAACACTATAATGAGTTAACATGGTGTTAAAACTACATACATATTAATCATGAGTCAAAAGGTTTTTAATTTTAATTAAGAAGTCACTTTGGTTAAAATTAGAAAATTTCATGTGATTAAATGAGTATTTTTTTCCAATTATTGAGAAGTTACTTTAATTAATGTTGAATATAAGGCCCAATTTTTCTGCCCTAATGTTTTAAGGGCTACCTTTAAGCTAATGGGCCTAAGGGCTAGCCCAAAGAGGAAAACCAGACCCTAATATGTCCTAACGTTTCCATTTTCCCTCACTTTCAGAAAATAGTCTCTCATTGCCTCCTTGAGCAGCTGCAACTTTCTGCTAGGGTTCAACCGTCAACCTTCTTCAAGCTAGCTCAAGCCAGGTTTCCACTCCACCTCTTTGGCCCATCCTTAGGACAGTTGTGCTCATTGTATGCGTATCGGAGTATTCAGCTAGCTTATTTTCCAGGTAAGAGAAGCTAGGGATTTCATGTCAGTTCGATTCTTGCATGATTGTGTGGTTGTTGTGCTACTGTAAACGTTTGGATGGAATGGTATTGTTGTTTAGGCATGAGTATATGACTGTTGCAAGGAGAATAGTGGCGAGACCCGACATTTTCGCCCAAGCGACCCTGGCTCGCCTAGGCGAGAATTGCATAAACAAACCCTAGCTCGCGCTCGAGCTCTCGCTCAGGCACAAGGCTTTCGTTTTGAGCGAGGTACTATCTCGCTCAGGCGAGAGATGCTCGCCTAAGCGAGAACACGTGGGAGCTCGAGGTGTGTCACTGCAGTTGCAGCCCAGGCGAGGAACCTCACCTTCGGGCGAGGAGGGCTCGCCTAAGCGAGCGTGCGAAAAACCTCCCAAGGCCTCTGTCGTGATCTCGCCTAAGCGAGGGTTTGTAGCTTGAGCGAGGGGACTCCTCTCGCCTGAGTGAGGGCTTCTGGCTTGAGCGAGATCCGCTCTAGGCCTTGCTGTTTTCTTCCCTTGGTTGTTATGGATTGTTTGGTTGATTGATTTATATATTTTAAGTATGAAGTATGAGAAATGCATGGAATATATGTAGTTATGAATTGAATAAACATGTTGATGTGATCTTAGTATGTAAAATGAATGAGATGGTTGGTATTAAAGTGGTAGTGGTAGTGGTATTGGTATCAGATGAAATTCTATATTCATGAATTGGGAAGAATGAGATGGTATGGATTCAACATGGAATGTGAATGAGCATGGACTACAAAGGTTGACATGGGGTTTTAAACGCATGATTAATATTATTTGGTTGCTTGAATATATTTAGTATGTGGTCAGTGCGTAATTCCTTGAAATCTCTAGGTGAGATTTCAAGGTCGTGCTTTAGTGGTCAGGACGTAATTCCATGACCCTTGTTAGTGGGAGTTCATGGTGGTGCCCCTTCTATATAATTTGGTAAGGATTCAAGGTAAGGTTGCATCCTGACACTCTAAGGAGTTAGTTAGTCTCACAGAGCGCACTGACTCTTATGGTGAGAGTACTAGGAGGCCTAAAATTCATTAAGGGCTAACCTTGTGCGTGGGGGATTGAAACATTGTAACACTTTTAACACTTAGCTCAGCGATGGGCAGCTCGGGGGTGAGCAGCTCGGGTGTGAGCAGGATAATCCACCACAAGTGCAAGCATCCGCTGAATCCGACTAGATTATATGTAATCCGGATGAGTCGAGTCTGAGTCTAGTGTATTGCTTGAGAAGTCATAACATGATTGATTGATAAATACTGTTTGGATTATGTAATAGCATGTGACTACTTGATAAACTGTTTCTACTCTAGCTTACCCTATTTGCTTGTTTGGTTGTCTTGTATGTGGTTATTCTCCTTTTGCAATGATCATCAAATTATTGATGTGAGCAGATGCGAGAGGCACTCGAGGTCAACAGGGAAGAGATGATTTCGTTGCATAGTTTGTTTGGACTGGACTTCATGTTTTATTTGGGCTTTTTCGTTAGGGTTATGGCCTATGTATTGCTTTACTCTTTAATACCCTATCATCTATTGTTAAGTCTTTGGTTTTCGTTTATACTTGACATCATGGTGTGCCTTGGTCTCTCCTAGTATTTTCCAGATATTGTAAGGAGTTATGTTTAAACTTCAAGACTGCGATACTATATTATCCATCAAGGATTTTGCTACTCTGGTGGAGAAGGCCAAGGTGATGGAGAAGATGAAGAACGAGGTGGAAGGCTAGCGCCCACAACAGCCCTAGAGGATAGGTGGACCATCTGGGTCCAAGCTGAGACACAAGGAGAGGAGGAAGTCTTATGACAAACCTCACCATCAGTCTCAGGGGTCTAGGAGCTTTCCTCCCCAACAGGGCCGGGTGTAGTGTTACATATGTGGAGGCCCTCACCTGAGAAGCGTCTGTCCGTGCATGGAGGGTTATCACAGGTGCAACAACTGTGGAAAGGAAGGCCACTTTGGCAATGACTGTCCCACTCTTTCTAGGGCAGTGGTGCGACCTCAAGTATGACTCCTACCCAACACCAGCAGAGGAAGAGAGGCAACAGGCCTCAGGCGACGAGCAAAATCTACGCTATGATAGGAACAGAGGTTGTAGGCTTAGGTAACCTTGTTATGGGTTATTGTGTGATTGTTGGGATGAAATGTTGTGTATTGTATGATTCTGGAGCGACATACTCCTTTGTGTCAGATGCTTGTGTAAAAAGGTTGGGTCTACCGGTATGTGAGCTACAGTGTGAACTTGTGGTGTCTACTCCGGCATCGGGTTTAGTCAGGACATTGTCCTTATGTGCTAAATGTCCAGTGGAGGTGGAAGGGCACAAGTATAAGGTAAACCTAATCTGCCTACCTCTACAAGAGTTGGAGGTGATCTTGGGGATGGATTGGCTCTCTGCCAATCACATTCTTATAGATTGCCGAGAAAAGAAACTGTTATTCCCCGACTTAGAGGAGCTTGAGTTGGTATCTCCTCAAGGAGTTGTGAAGGAGATTTAGAGTGGCGCACAGTGCTTCATAATGTTCGCTCGTATGGAGGTAGAGGAGAAGGAAGGGACATCAGTCATACCAATGGTGCATGAGTTTAAGGATGTATTCCTGGAGGAAGTACCAGGGTTGCCTCCCAATCGAGAGGCCGAGTTCTCAATTGACTTGGTACCTGGAACCGGTCTAGTATCGATGGCTCCGGCAGAGTTAGTGGAACTCAAGAAACAGATAGAGGAGTTGTTGGGGAAGCAGTTTATCCAACCCAACACTTAACCTTGGGGAGCATCAGTGTTGTTGGTGAAGAAGAAAGATGGGAGTTTGCGTTTGTGTGTGGACTACAGACAGTTAAATAAGATGACCATCAAGAACAAGTATCCCCTTCCGAGAATTGATGACTTGATGGATGAGTTACATGGATCATCGGTGTTCTCGAAGATTGATCTACGGTCAGGATACCACCAAATATTGTTAAAGGCTGATAATGTACAGAAGACGGCCTTTAAGACCAGATATGGACACTTTGAGTACGTGGTTATGCCTTTTGGTGTGACCAATGCTCCGACGGTGTTCATGGATTATATGAACAAGATTTTCAGACCGTTCTTGGATAAGTTTGTCGTAGTCTTCATAGACGATATACTTATCTATTCCAAGACTCAGGAGGAACACGTATAACACTTGAGGTTGGTGCTCGGTGTCTTGAGCGAGAAGCAACTATATGCCAAGTTGTCCAAGTGCGAGTTCTGGATAGATGAAGTACAATTCTTAGGCCATGTGATATCGGCACAGGACATTGCAGTGGATCCAGCAAAGGTTGAGGCAGTGGTAAAGTAGGAGAGTCCCAAGTCAGCAACCGAGATTAGGAGTTTCGTGGGATTAGCTGGCTACTATAGGAGATTCATAGAGGGATTCTCCAAGATAGTGACGCCTTTGACACAAGTTACACGGAAGGACCAACCTTTCACCTGGACAGATAAGTGTGAGGAAAGCTTCCAGGAGCTCAAGAGAAGGTTGACGAGTGCTCCTATATTAGTGATTCCAGATGTTGGAAAACCTTTTGAAGTATATTGTGATGCTTCTCACTTGGGGCTTGGCTGCGTGTTAATGCAAGAAAAGAAGGCAGTGGCGTATGCTTCGAGACAACTTAAGGTGCATGAGCGTAACTATACAACTCATGACCTAGAGTTGGCGGCCATAGTGTTTGCCCTGAAGATCTGGAGGCACTATCTTTATGGTGCTCAGTTTCGTGTGTTCAGCGATCACAAGAGTCTCAAGTACTTATTTGATCAAAAGGAGTTGAACATGAGGCAGAGGAGGTGGATGGAATTCTTGAAAGACTATGATTTTGAACTGTTATACCACCCGGGGAAGACAAATGTGGTAGCCGATGCCTTGAGTAGGAAGATAGTGCACGTCGCGCATCTTATGATAAAGGAAGTGGAGCTACTAGAACAGTGCAGGGATATGAAGCTATAGGTGGAGTTGGAGTCTAGACTCATTAGATGTAGTAACCTGACTATATCTAGTGACTTCCTGGACTCAGTCAGAGAAAGACAGTTGTTAGATGTAAGTTTGAATAGAGTCAAGGAACAACTTGGGTCAGATGAGGCTAGAGACTTTGCATTGGGTAATGATGGCATACTGAGGTTCCAGGGCAGAGTGTGTGTGCCTGATGACGTGGAGGTGAAAAGGCTAATCCTTAAGGAATGGCATAAGAGTCGTCTTAGCTTGCATCCCGACATGACTAAGATGTACCAGGATCTCAAGAAATCCTTCTGGTGGCAGGGAATGAAGAAGAATGTTTCACAATTTGTATCCGCTTGTTTGACGTGTCAGAAGGCGAAGGTGGGGCATCAGAGACCCGATGGGATCTTACAACCCTTAGAGATACCGGTGTGGAAATGGAATAGCATCTCCATAGATTTTGTGACCCATTTACCACAGACTTTTAGGGGGCATGATACTATCTGGGTTATAGTGGATCGACTAACCAAGAGTGCTCATTTCTTGGCGATGAACTTGAGGATGTCCATGGTCAAGTTGGCCCAGTTGTACATCAAGGAAATTGTGAGGTTGCATGGAGTACCTTCGAGCATATTTTTAAATAGGGATCCACGGTTCACGTCACGGTTTTGGCAGACCTGGCAGAGTGCTTTCGAAAGCAAGTTGATTATGAGTTCAGCCTATCATCCTCAGATCGATGGCCAGTTTGAGAGGATGATTCAGTCACTTGAGGATTTGGTAAGAACATGCATACTGGATCATTTGGGTGCTTGGGATGAAGTCCTACCTTTGATAGAGTTCACCTAGAACAACAACTTTCTCGCGAGCATCGGGATGGCGCCATATGAGGCTCTTTATGGAAGGAAGTGTATGACCCTTCTATGTTGGTATCAAGATGGGGAGGCAGTGTTGGTTGGACAAGAGTTGTTGGAGCAGACTACTGAGAAGGTAAGGATGGTGAGGGACAGAATGCAGGCTTCTCAGAGTAGACAAAAGGCCTATGCAGACCGTAGGGGGAGACCCTTAGAGTTCGCGGTAGGAGAGCATGAGTTCTTGAGGGTGACCCGAATCACTGGTGTGGGAAGGGCTTTCCGCTCAAGGAAGCTCTCTCCTAAGTTTCTTGGCCCTTATCAGATATCGAGGAGGATTGGGCCACTGGCTTATGAGATCGCCTTGCCTCCTCAGTTCGCAAATCTTCATCCGGTGTTTCACATATCACAATTGAGGAAGTATGTCTTTGATCCCTCTCATGTGTTAGAAGTCGAGGATGTGCAGATTATGGAAGATCTTACCGTAGAAGTACTGCTAGTGGCTTTAGAGGATAGCAAAGTTGATTAGCGCCGAGGAAAATCCATCCATCTAGTCAAAGTCATCTAGGGTCGGAGGACAGGTGACTCTACGTGGGAGTTAGAGGAGGATATGAGAAAATCACACCCGCATCTCTTCACCTAGTAAGTTCTCATTTTCGAGGTCAAAAATTTTTGTTGTTGGAGAGAATGTAAGGCCCAGTTTTTCTGCCCTAATATTTTAAGGGTTGCCTTTAATCTAATGGGCCTAAGGGCTGGCCCAAAGAGGAAAACCAAACCCTAATCTGCTCTAACGTTTCCATTTTCCCTCACTTTCAGAAAACAGTCTCTCCTTGCCTCCTTGAGCAGCTACAACTCTATGCTAGGATTCAACCATCAACCTTCTTCAAGCTAGGTTAAGCCAGGTTTCCAATCCACCTCTTTGGCCCATCCTTCGGACAATTATGCTCACTGTATGCGTATCGGAGTATTCCGCTAGCTTATTTTCCAAGTAAAGGAAGCTAGGGATTTCATGTTAGTTCGATTCTTGCTCTTTTGTCAATGTTTGCATGATTGTGTGGTTGTTGTGCTACTGTAAACGTTTGGATGGAATGGTATTGTTGTTTGGGCATGAATGTATGACTGTTACAGGGAGAACAATGGCGAGACCCGACATTTTCGCCCAAGCGACCCTGGCTCGCTTAGGCGAGAATTGCAGAAACAAACCCTAGCTCGCGCTCGAGCTCTCGCTCAGGCGAAGGGCTTTCGTTTTGAGCGAGGTACTATCTCGCTCAAGCGAGAGATGCTCGCCTAAGCGAGAACGCGTGGGAGCTCAAGGTGTGTCGCTGCAGTTGTAGCCCAGACGAGGAGGGCTCGCCTAAGTGAGCGTGCAAAAAACCTCCAAGGGCCTCTGTCGCGATCTCGCCTAAGCGAGGATCTGTAGCTTGAGCAAGGGGACTCCTCTCACCTGAGTGAGGGCTTCTAGCTTGAGCGAGATCCGTTGTAGGCCTTACTGTTTTCTTCCCTTGGTTGTTATGGATTGTTTGGTTGATTGATTTATATATTTTAAGTATGAAGTATGAGAAAGGCATGGAATATATGTAGTTATGAATTGAATAAACATGTGGATGTGATCTTAGTATGTAAAATGAATGAGATGGTTGGTATTAAAATGGCAATAGTATTGGTATGAGATGAAATTCTATATTCATGAATTGGGAAGAATGAGAGGTATGGATTCAACATGGAATTGGAATGAGGATGGACTACAGAGGTTAGCATGGGGTTTTAAACGCATGATTAATATTATTTGGTTGCTTGAATATATTTAGTATGTGGTCAGTGCGTAATTCCTTGAAATCTCTAAGTGAGATTTCAGGGTCGTGCTTTAGTGGTCAGGACGTAATTTCATGACCCCTGTTAGTGGGAGTTCATGGTGGTGCCCCATCTTTATAATTTGGTAAGGATTCAAGGTAAGGTTGCATCCTGACGCTCTAAGAAGTCGGTTAGTCTCACATAGAGCAGACTGGCTCTTGTGGTGAGAGTAGGAAGAGGCCTGAAATTCATCAAGGGTTAACCTTATGCGTGGGGGATTGAAACATTGTAACACTTGTTAGCTCAGAGGTGAGCAGGATAATCCACCACAAGTGCAAGAATCTGCTGAATCCGACTAGATTATATGTAATCCGGATGAGTCGAGTCTGAGTCTAGTGTATTGCTTGAGAAGTCATAACATGATTGGTTGATAAATATTGTTTAGATTGTGTAATAGCATGTGATTGCTTGATAAATTGTTTGTACTCTAACTTACCTTGTTTGCTTGTTTGGTTGTCTTGTGTGTGGTTCTTCTCCTTTTGCGATGATCATCAAATTATTGATGTGAGCAGATGCGAGAGGCACTCGAGGTCAACAGGGAAGGGATGATTACGCTGCATAGTCTGTCTGGACTAGACTTCATGTTTTATTTGGGCTTTTTCGTTAGGGCTATGGCCCATGTACTGCTTTACTCTTTAATACCCTATCATCTATTGTTAAGTCTTTGGTTTTCGTTTGTACCTGGCATCGTGGTGTGCCTTGGTCTCTCCTAGTATTTTCCGGATATTGTAAGGAGTTATGTTTGAACTTCAAGACTGCGCTACTATATTATTTTGATGTGATGTTTCCTTTAATTACGTTTATTAATTAAATGAGGTGTTACATTGAAAACTTTAACAATAATTGATCAAGAAGTTGCTTTGGTTAATTATTTTTTTCTTTATAAGAAAGGTAAAAGAATAAACACGATTAGGCATAATAATATTTAATTGAGAAGTTACTTTGGTTAAATTTTCTATGATTAATCTAAAAAGTTTTTATTCTTAATTGAGAAGATAATTTGGTTAATAGTGAGAATGCCAACAAAATAATTGAAAGATACCTAAATTCATTTGAAATACAAGACAATAATCAATTGAATAATAATATTTAGATAACCCATCATAATCATGAATCATGTTTTGAAAAAAATAGTGGAATGAACCCATTTCATTACCATTGTTTTAAGTCTTTTTTATATACTTGATATTTGTTTGATTGCATTTGATTTGATTTAATTTATTCATTATATTTAGAATATTACAAATTCATTTTTTATCTAATAGTCTCAAGCATATAATATTTTGCTTATTTTTTCATCCCATCCACATTTATTTATTTTAATTGCATTGGGTGAGTAATTTTTATTTTATTTTCATTTTTGCATGTTAATTTTGGGATAGTTATTTATCTTGCTTTAGGCATGTGCTGGACTTCAATTGCATTAGTTCTTTAATTTTCTCTTTTATTTTTTGTATTGTGTTTTCCTAACCATTAGTGTATGTTTTATAAGAATTAATTTGTCAAAAATCAATTTTGTGTTTGTTGAGAGATAACTTTGGGTTGGTTTTACCGTTTCTAATTTATTGGCTACTATCTTAGCAATAATGAAGTTGTTATAGTTTAGTAGTATTAATTTGATAGTAGTTTTCTATGCTTTAGGCATATCTATATCTATTAGAGATCATAAAATCATACTCTCATTGTTGATCGAACTTTTCTTTGGATAAAAAGAGTGATTTTAGGCTTTGAAGTTATGTAAGAAAAAACAACATTAGAAATCTACTTTAAGGTAAGGGAATCTAATCATTTAGAAGTTGTTAATTTTCATTAAATATTGAATTTTAGTTTTGAAATTTAATTTAGAGTGTTGACAAATTTATCTTTTCTAGTGTGAGAGGTGATAAATTTATATTAGAAAAATTATGATAAAGAGTAAAAGAATTGTTTCTTTTTGTAAGAGGAATGTTTGTGATGAAGATGACAAAAATGAATCTACGTCAACTAAACTTGAAAAATTAAATGAAAATTCAAGAATTGAAGAAAATAAAAAACAACTTTCTAATGTTCATAGAGTGACATATAATGAATTTGAAAAATCTTTCGCAAGTAGTATGATCGAAAGAGATATAGCAACTAACTTTAGTTCTAATTGAATTATTGAAGATTTCAAGTCATTAAAAGAGCGTAGAACATCACTTTAGCTGAAAGACATCTTTGACATTTAATGATATTTTTTATGGTTATCTTATGATATAACAGTGAATGATAGTCATCATTTTTTTTTTACTCAAGCATAAAGAAGTGAAGCACTCGTTTTATGCCTCCAAAGAAAGAAGACCTAAATTTTTTTTACTACCAATATGTTTTTATTAAATTAATTATAATATTATATTTAAGAAAAAAGGTCTCAAACTTTTTTTTAGTATTAATATACATCTATTAAATTAATTATAAAATTATGTTTCACAAAAAAAGACCTTAAAAGTAATATTTTATTACAATTATAGCTATGTAAAATTAATTATAAGTTTATGTGTGAGAATAAAATGTAATTAAATTATTATTAGTGTTTTTTAATTTTTATTGGTATTAAAAAAGATATTTAATGAGTTAAAATATATTTTTAGTAAATTATAATTTTGTTAAAAAAAAACAATGATTTTATTTTCTTATAATAAATATTGATTCTTATTTTTCTTTTTTTTTTGTAGCTTCTGCTTCTTTGTCTTTCCTTACTATCTTAATTCTATAGTCATTTTTCAAGGTTAGGGTTTTGGCATATTACTTTTTTTTGAATCTCATATTGTCCGTGTGTACCAATTTTTTATCCTCATTTATGGTTAGTATATTTTTTTCTTTCTATTTGGGTTGTTGTTGTTTTTATTTTGTTTGTTGGATTTGTATTAGAATTAGAGATGAATTTCTTTTGTCCAATTTTGTTTTTTCGGTACTTTTAGATTTACAGGTTTCTCGAGAGTTTTTTTTCATATATATTGACAAGGAACTAAAATTTTTCTACAAAACTATTAATTAGATTAAGGTTTAGTCTTTTTTTTGTGTGTGGATAGTAGATTAATTGGAGTTGAGAAAATAATTTAAGGGAAAAAAGATATACTATCGAGTTGAGAAGAACAATCATTTTTTAAATTTTTTTATTAATGATTAAACTTAAAATAAACTTTGCAGGTTTTGTAAGAAAGTTGAGACTTGAGGAGGAGAAAGAGACTTGAGACTTTAAGACACTACAAATGTACTATCGAGTTTACTTTCTTGACAACCTGAACTGAGTTTTATTGTTCATTTGTTTCTTATACTTATATTTCTTTAGTAGAGCTTTATATATTATAATTTTATATTTTATATAAAAATATGTAGATATGGCAACTAGAAAATTTAAATAAGCTTATTTGAAAATCCAAAAGAAGAGAAGAGTTGGGGCTTTAATTTCATGACAAAAAAGGAGTTATGAATAAATTTATAAAAAATAGATAAGAAAAATGAATTAGAAAATACAGGTGGATGCTCTTTGAATGAAAGAGATAATAACATAATATATATATATATATATATATATATATATATATATATATATATATTTGATTTTTAATACAAGTGGGTGTTCTTTAGATGATGATTATACTTTTGATAAAAATATATATGATCTAAGCCAATGGAAGGATATTGATACAAATTTGAGATATTTTAGATTTTTCTAAGGATATACATTCTTGGCACTTTTTTTCATCAAATTTTAAAGTAAAAGGCCACATTTTTTAAGTTTGTTTTAGGCCTCTTAAACTCTTGAGTCATCTCTAATCATGTGTGTTTGTTTTAAGTAGAGGAAGTGAAAAGAAAAAAAATGAAGACTTTTATTTTTAATTAGAAAAAAATAATTTATATATAAAAAAATATAATTTGATACCCTTGGATTTTTTTGTTCAAGTTTCGAGCATGATTGTTTGGCTTCTTGAGTATAGAGTTGGTGTCGATGTTCATGTCATCAACCATGAGTCCTTTAAATTATAGTAAAATATGGATAAAAGTATAAGCATAAGCATAAACATAAACATATTCATATTTGTAGTAAGAATATAAAATAAAGAGATGAGATAGGAAAAAAAAAATAGAAGGTGCATCATTCTTATTCACAATCACATGATTTCCACACGATAAAAAGAAGTATAAAGAAGGAACGGAGACAATTAGTTAGAGTCTGAACTAAAATGTGTCTTAAAAGTCTAATCTTATTTGTATCTAATTTGACGTAGGACCATAACTGTTGTTACTCATTTTAAAGATACTAGCTAAACACATGCGTGTACGTATTTTTTAAATATCTAGAAATTATTTAAATTTTAAAAGTAGTAATTAAAAGAATAAAATTGGAAAAAAAATGTATCTAGTTATAAATATAGTTATAGATGAAATAGATTTTATTTATTGAAATAAAAAATACTATAAGTAATATTGTGTAAATAATATTATGAGTAATTATTTAAATTTGAAAAAGTAGTTACTAAGATGATAAAAGAGTAAATATTTTTTCTATAACAAGTAATTATTTGAATTCTAAAAAGTAGTTACTAAAATGATGAAATTGAAAATTAGTTTTTTCGTTATGAATAATCATTTAAATTTAAAAAGTGATAATTAAGAGAATATATTAAAAAAAATAAAACAAAATACCAAAGAAGTATATCCTGTTTATATTATAAATAATACATATTGATATATACTAGCAAACTGTGTGAAGTAAATAACATAAAACTCTTACCTTTTATAATAAAGGAAAAAAATATGTTTTTTGTTTCTGAAGTTTGATCTTAATTTACTAAATGGTTTCTGGTCCAATCTTAATTGCTGTTCAGTTCCTACGCTTTTAAAATCATTGTTTTTGTCCTTTTTCCTGAACAACGTTAAAAATAGCAAACGATGTATCATGTGTTATTTAATTCTTTTTATAAAATAAAAAACTAGTGTCGACTAGGTTGACGCTAATATTTTAATTTTTTTAATTAATCGTGAAAAGCATCGGTTAGATTGACACTACTTTTTTATTGGCTTAAATACCTTTTTGATCCTCATTTTCGTAGTTTTTGTTGCGGATGGTCCTCATTTGACAGAATGTTTAAAATGGTCCTCATTTTTACCGAATGTTTAAAATGGTCCTCATTTTCGCAATTCGTGTTTTATTTGGTACTTTTCTGTAACGCCGTTTAAATCATTAACGGAGCATTGTACAAATGGCACGGTTTGTATTAGGGTGTGTTACGTGTATTATACGGACGTGGTAATTAGATATTTGGGGATAAATAAGTGAGCTAGGGTTTTGGTAAGGAATGTTTGGGCAGTTGGTGAATCTAGGTAATCTTGTTCCTCCATTCCCAATTGGTGTTACTGCAATCTTCTTCTTCCTGCAATCCCATTATATAGGTATGTTACGGTCTCAATCTTCTTCCTTTACCTTTGGTTGTAATCGTTGAAGGCAACCGTGTTGTATCACTTCATGCACTGTTGGTGGTTCAACGAGAAATGGATTAACCCCGATTTGTAGCTGCGGAGAGATGGCAGCTTTGAGGATGGCAAGAACTCCAAAGAATATTGGTAGAAAATTTTGGGTACAATCTGTTTTTATTTTTGTGTTAATAATAAATTGGTTTTAATTCTTGGTTTATTGATTTACATAGTGGTGGTTCCAAAAATGTGAGCTGCAACTTTTTTAAATGGTGGTGTTGATGAAAAGGATGTCATCATCATGACACAAATGAGGCAGATTAATGATTTTGAGAAGTCATTGAAGGTTGCTGAGAAGAGGCTGCAATTAGTAATAGAGTTCACTTATGTTGTTATTGTATGATTATACTGTTACTATGTAATCTTTTAAAGTCCAATATGTTTTGTACTATTGTTAAATGAAGAAATGAAATAGTTTGATTATGTTGATATTAGTCCCAACATGTTCAAAATGACATCTTAATCTGAGCATTGAACTAAGTGATATTGATCTAAGCTTGGGAAAAATTATATTGATCTAAGTCTGGAAGAAGTTAAATTCATAACATTAATTCATTCTCATCAAAATGCACTACATCAATGTTTGGCAAAAGTGAAATTGAACGAAGTTTAAGGAAAGTCAAAATGCAGTACATCAATAATGAATTCTACATTAGAAATTCCAAAAAATAACTAAGACGTTTGTAGCTGCTATCATGGCCTCCTCCTAATCTATAATTTCATCCTAACCTGCTGAGATGGTTCTTCTAGTGTTGGTAGTGGTGCTGCTTGACTCTCCACTTCATTCCTTGGTGGTTGAGTTGTTTGAGTTTCAGCAGTTGGTGCATTCTCAACAGTTTGGGTATTTGGTGCAGTCTCAGCAGGTATTGCAGTCTGCTCATCCACAGGCTTATCTGCTTATCTGGGAATTGTTCCTGTTATTTTCAATCTAACGGCATATGCTACATTTTTTTCTATGACCTCCTTTGCTGATTTGTGTGTTATCCTTTCTCAACTCCCACTCTTCCAACCTTCTTTTTTTCTTAGCTCTTCCTGGTAAGATCCTCTTATGTGGTGGATGGACGTCAGGGTAGGGAGTTCTTTTCCATAAGACTTCACCATTGACGGGAAAGATGATGGATTGATATATTTCTTCGTAGATGGATCTCCTGAAGCAAATTGGTATGAAACCCTAAACCCACTTATCTCGTTGATGATGATTAACTAGAGAATTGAAATGAAGAGCGCAACTGCAATCCAATGATGAAATGACAAGTATTAGCTACTTCCTCTGCAAATCCGAGCTCAAGAAAGACGAAGATGAAAAAATTTCCCCTAAATTGAAAAATTAACGTTAATTAGCCATATGTACACATAACACACCCTAATACAAACCGTGCCACTTGTACAATGCTCCGTTAATGATTTAAACGACGTTACAGAAAAGGACCAAATAAAATACGAATTGCGAGAATGAGGACCATTTTAAACATTATGTCAAAATGAGGACCATCCACAACAAACACTACAAAAATGAGGACCAAGAAGGTATTTAAGCCTTTTTTATTTGATAAACAAATTAAATAACACGTGACATGTGGTTTGTTGTCTTTAATGTCGTCCAGAGATAGGGATAAAAACAATAATTGTAAAAGTACATAGATCAAATAGTGACTAAGTTTTGACCAAGCATCATTTCTAAATTAATGTCAAACTCCATTGATTAAAAATATATTTTCCCAATAATATAACAAAAAATTCAAAAAAATGATACGTATTTTTATTAAGTTAGATTAATTAAAGTGAATTCATTCTTCACCTTGACAAATACAATTAAATACGTTATATGTATCGTTGATTTTTTTTTTTACCAAATTTAATAGTTAATTTACTATATATAGATTTAGTCAATATTCAGTAAAATAATTCATTTAACAAAATTATGAAATAAAATTTTGATTAACAATTCATTAAAAAAGAAATGAAAAAGTATTTTTAAAATTTTTTAATGGGAATTCAAAAATTGATTTGAAATAATTACTAAAAATAGGTAAGTCACACCCCTGATGAACTAATTTAGTTGACATGTTTACTCACATTAGGTTAGTGACGACAATCTAATCCATACTTTTTATCCACTGGTAACTCATGCTTATTTTATATGAGGAACTGTTCAACGCCCACTTTTTTTTTTCACCCATTTTGTTTATCACTTTTTCTTTCATTATTTCACCAATTCAAATCCAAAGTCAGAATTGAAGGCAAACTCTTTACTTGAGTCTTGCAAAGACCAGAAAGGAATCCAACTTTATATATATATATATATATATATATATATAACTTAAGACTCATTTTAGAATTCGAAATCAATAATAAAATTTTTTCTTTTTCCATATTCTATTTTCTTTAATAATATATTTTAAGCCAAATTTCTTCATAAAAACTTTTTAAATTAAATGTTAACATAAACTCTTTTTATAAACTGAAATTAATTTATACATGTGTTAAAAAATAAAAATTTATAAAATATTAATACTACAAATTTTTATATTCTATAAACTCTTATGAATGTTCTGTAAAATTTTATAAATATATAGAAAAATTTGCAAAAAATTGAACTTTTCTGTAAAATCTTATAAATATATAGTAAAATTTGCAAAAAATTGAACTTTTACAAATTAAAAAAAAAGTTCACAAAAAAACACTAAATATGAAACATTCTCTGAACACATTCTAATCCCCTCAAGACTAAAATAACATCTAAAAATAAAAAAATAATTAATGAATTACTTTTAGTTTTAAATGATAACAGTTTAGGTTTAGGATTAATTCTTCTAGAAGATTGAGTCTACCTTCATGCCAATGCATACCAAAGTTCTTATAATGAGAAAACATAACACAAAAGACATCATATACGACATACTAGGAGCGGCTTACACAAATCCAATTAATTCAATTATATATTCACACTACAGGATTTTAACTTGGTGTTTTAGGAACTTTCCTTTACCTCAATTATTGGAAAAAGACACAGGAAGAGGGCTTTTCACAAACAAACAAATAATAATGATAGGACAAATCTACCTTTGCATGTTATCACCACCTTCCTCGTTAGAAGAAAGAAAATCAAAGTAACCTTGAATTCAATTTCACTCCACTCAGTGATAAGAAAGAAAATAAACTCTATAGTCTGTCTTGGTTAACAAACTGAATTAAAAGAATTATAGTAGGTTAATTGAGCTATTAATAAATCACTGCATTTAGTCTATAAATTATTAGTTGTTTCTTAAATATTAATATTAAAGAAATAAGAAAATTTTAATGAATAATGAATTATTGAATTAAAATGCGTAGGCGCGTGAAATATGCACATCTCCTCTTCTCTGTACATGATACAAAATTAACAAGTTTCAGAAACCGAAATAATTAACCAATAAAAAAGTACATAAAAATAAAAAAGGAAACAAAATTATGCTTATAGCTAATATAATTAATCAATTTCTCAAATATATTTTATTTGTTAGTGAGAAGTTATAATAACTAATTTAATTCAAAAAAAGATGAAATTAAATTTATATATAAACAACATTTTTTATTATAAATTATTCTAACTAACACTCATATCCACTATAATTTTCAAATAAACATTTATCTCCTTTGTAATTTTAATAAAATAATATTTATATCTTTTATAATTCTTAAATAAATTCATTTTTAATAAATCACATCTACTTTTATCATGTTTTCAATGTTTTCATGATACACATTTTGTAAGGCCCCCTTTATTTTTGTTCTTATTTTTAAAGGTCAACCCTAATTAGTTGGACCTAATATTGACCCATAGGGTGTCCAAGACCTTAAACTGTCCTAACCATCTCATCCTCTACACTTTTTAGAAAACAACCACCTCACTCCTCTCATTTTCTCTCAAACAATACTCTGCTAGGGTTTGGAGCTCACTCGTACTCAAGTTAGCTAAACCATTTCGGCTCCACGTAAGTTGTTTTCCGCTCATATTCTTCCATTCCTAGCTTATTTTTCGTGTTTCCAAGTGAGGGTTCACCATAGTGGATTGTTCTAAATCTGTTTCTGCTATTTTCCAACTCTGAATCTGTTACCAGAACTGTGGTGCTAGTTAGCTTAAGTGTCGGTGTCGTGGGTTAGCATTTTCCAGGTAAGGGAAGTTAGGGTTTCGTGTTTTAGATTTATTTTGCCTATTTTTTGGTTCTATTTTGCATTTCTGGTGCTTGTGTGGTGTTCATGATGGGATGTGTGCATTGTTTGTCGTTTGGATTAATCTTTGACTTGCAGATGTGGAACAGTAAGTGAGAACTGCTACTTTTTCCCAAGCGAGCTCGTCTCGCCTAGGCGAGAGTAGCAGAAGCTCACGCAGGGGTTTTTGCTCAAGCACTCGCTAGGCGGGAAACTAAACTTTTGAGCGACGAACCATCTCGCTCAGTCGAGATGGCCTCCCAGGGCCTCTGTTCGCGGTCTCACCTAAGCGAGAGCTTGCAACTTGAGCGAGACCACTCCTCTCGCCTGAGCGAGGACTCTTAGCTTGAGTGAGACCTGACGCAGACCGCACTATTTTCTCACATAATTGTTAATTATTGTATGATTGACTGGTTTGCTCTATTTAAAGTAAGAAGTATGCGAATAAGCATGTAATCTCTGATTGTATGGGCTGGATTGATGAGTTTGGTATGATCTTGGCATGGAACATGATTGAGATGGTTGGTTATAAATGTTGGTACGGAATTGGTATGTATAATGACTATATGTTGGTTGGAGAAACATGATTTTAGTGTAGTTTAGGACGTGTGGTTTAGGACGTAATTCTATGAACCTCTAGGTGAAATCTCATGGTGGTGCCTCATTGGTCAGGACGTAATTCGATGACCCCTATTAGTGGGAGCTCATGGTGGTGCCTCATGCTTAGGACGTAATTCCACGAAGTTCACGGTGGTGCCTCATTATATAATTTAGTAAGGATTCAAGTAAGGATTGCATCCTGACACTCTAAAGATGTATGCAATGGTATGATAAATCATTTTTCTACTCTAGCTTACCATTTCTGCTTGTTTGTATGTTCTATGTGTGATTTTCTCCTTTTGTGATGATCATCAATTTAGTGATGGGAGCATATGCGAGAGCTCATTGTGGTCATCAGGATGATGGATATTCTTCTGCATAGCTTATCTTGGGTCGGACCCCGCCTTTTCTGAGTCCTCTTTTAGGGTTGTAGCCCATGTATTCCCCTGCTCTTGGAGCACTTATTTTAATACCCTTAAACTTCTTTCTCTGTCTTGTTTTGACATCGTAGTGTGTCTTAGTTTTCCTTCCAAGTATTCTTGGATAACGGTAAGGAGTAGCGTTTATACTCCATGACTTTGTCTTTTTATTATTCATCGTAATGTTTCATTTAATTATGTTATTACTTAAATGGGACGTTACATATTTCCCTTATTTTATTTATAAAAATTATTTTTAAAATTTTATTTATATATTTTTTAATTTTCATAATTTTATTTAAGTTTTATTGAGATAATATTTTTAATTAAAGTAAGGGAAGTAAGTATCATTTTTATTAAAGTTATAATGGAGATGAATGTAAAATCCTAAAAAATTATAACAAAGAAAAGTATAAAAAATCATCCTTATGAAAAGCTAGTAAAAGGTGAAAAACTCATGTTTTAGATTAGTGTGAGAGAGGCACCCACCCTTGTATCAGGGTGAGTAATACAGTGAAGCAAGGGTTAACAGAGTCCTCGCTTAACTTTTTTCCTTTTTTTTTAAATATATTTTTGCTTGTATGGACTCAATCCTCGCTATAGCTTTTATTCAAAAAAACATTGTTATTGTGTGGGTTAAGTCTTACCTTAGATTTGTATGTATTTTTGAAAAAATATTATTAATTGTGTGGTTTATACCTTAGTTATGCTCTCACTACATATAAAATTCATAATAGCACTATACTATACATTGTTGTGCGTTGATTTAGCCGTTGTATTTATTTTATTTTTAAGATAATATTTCTACTAACATAGGTTAGACCATTGCTATCCAATTAAATAATGTAATTTTTAATCTATGATATAGGAAGTTTGGGCTTAACCCTCTCATGACCGACGCTTTTTCAGGAAAAAGATTTCATATATTGTGTTCGTTTATTATCAAAACAAAAATTGCATACTAAACCCAATTCAACAATATATATTTCAATTTCAAATTTCGGAGACCAACTTATACCAATTAAAATTTATATCAACAATTATCATCAAACTCCAATAAACTACTAATATAATTTAAATTGTCGTAAACTGATGTTAATAAGTGTGAAAATCATAGTTGTAGAGTCCCATAAATTATCAGAAACAAAAATGATTAGTTGTATATATGAATTAGTAGCATAGAATTTAGTTTCATAAAAAATTTTATATGCATCGTGATTACAAGAGCTTTTCTTTTCAACAAACTATAGAAAAGAACAAAATCTTGGCTGAACACCTTGCACTTTGGCTTATAAATATAGGTGAAATGGGGAGAGAGTGTGAAAAAAAGATAAAAGTTAGAAAGGTGAGAGAGAAAGAAGGAAGAAGAAAGAGATAGAGAAAATATAGAGAGAAGAGCGAGAAAGTTTAAAGCAAAAAATTCGAAGAGATCTTAATCCTCTTAAAATATTACTAGTGTGCCATTCGATCAATAAGGTAAGGGAGAATGATGTTAAGTTCTTTTTATATTAATATTGAAAACTCATGTGTGTTATATTGATCTTTTATTTATTTTGAATCATATATTATTTTATTTACTTCCGGTTAACTTATTTTCATTTACTATCCTCTTATATTTATATTATTTAGTCTATATTCAGTTATGTACTGGTTCTGTTTATTTCTTTTATTTAATTTATCTCTAATTATGCACTAATCATGTTTATTTATTTTATTTAATTTACCTCTATTTATGCACCATGCATCGATCTTGTTTATTTTGTTTAATTTATCTTTAGTTATATACTGGTTCTGTTTATTTATTTTATTTAATTTATCCCCAGCTATGCACTAATCTTATTTATTTTTTTTTAATTTATCTTTAGTTATACATTGGTTTTGTTTATTTATTTTATTTAATTTATCTCCAGTTATGCACGGGTCTTTTTTATTTATTTTATTTAATTTATTTTCAATTATGCACTAGTCATGTTTATTTATTTCATTTAATATATATCTAATTACACACTGGTCCTATTTAATTTATATTTTTGTTATTATATTTGTTTAGAACATTGTAATTCGTATATAGTTAATTATTTAAAGTTGGAGCTCCCTAACAACCACCATTTAACAAGAAAATTTTCAACTTTAGATTAATTATTTATAAATCAAAACTTTCAAAACCTTCACCACCAAGAACACATTTTGAACATTAAATAACAACTAGACACAAAACTCAAAAGAATTCATGATCTAGCTTCCTTTATAATCACATTTTAGTACAACACACAAAAGCAAGAATTTCTTATTTAACGAATTTCTAATTTCTTATTCAAATGTTTAGACTAATACTTTAGGGTGTGTTTGGATGAGGCAATTTAAGAGGGTAATTCATTTATTTAAAGAATTTGAATTTCTTATAAGTAAAATGACTTGTTTGAATGAAGAAACTAGAAGGGAATTGAAATTGAGTAATTTTAAGAAGGTATTTCAAATCACTAAAATAGTAGAATTTGAAATTCACTTAAAAAGGAAGGAAATTGAAATTCCTCAATTTGTGAAATTCCTCATTGTTCAAGATTATAGGTATCAATTTGGCTCAGACAACGCAGATGACTGAGACGCGTCGGGCCAGACCGACGACATACACGAACCAGGCGAGCCCGACAACCAAGACGGGTTGGCGGGCCCGATGACCCATATGGACTAAGGGGCCCAACTACACATACAGGTCAGGCTGGGTCAATGACCTTAACGTGCCCGACCGGCCCAAAAACCCAAATAGGTTTGACCGACCCGACGACTCAGACGGGCCTGACCGGCCTAACGACCCAAATGGGCCTGACCAACCCGATGATTCAAACGGGCTTGATCTGCCCAACGATCCTAACGGGCTCGACCGACCCGACAATCCTAACGGGCCTGACTGGCCCGATGACCTTAACGGGTCGGGTTGGACTAGCCTGACTAACTAGACAAGCTCGACGATATAAATGGGTCGGGCGGAGTCGAAGACCTTAATTTGACCGAATTTAAATATTTTAAATTGAAAATTATATTTGTTAAATTTAATTTCAAAATTTATATATCAAAATAAATATTATTAAAATGAAATTTTATCTCATATGAGAAATTCAATAATTTTATCCAAACAAGACATTGAAATGCAAGGTATTTCGATTACTATATCCAAACATATTATTTAAAAAATGAAGGAAATTCAATTGCAAGAATTTCAAATACAATGCATTTCAATTTCTTAGAATTGTTGAAATGTGTCATCCAAACACAAGGTTAACCTTTATTTTAAACTCCATGTCTCTTCCTACATGTTCCTCTTCATAAATGTCTCAAAAATACTCATTGTTCTCTTTAAGAAAATTGTTCACGTTATGCTCTATAAATCACTAAACAACTATAGATTTGAGTGTCTTACCACCACTATCCTAACTTACTTATTTATAGTGAATCTCTTAGCCCCAAAATTCAGTTATCTTCGAAGAGAATATTAACTAAAGAAACAGTTTAGTATAATATTTGTGAAATCTAATTCAGTTTATAAATCCCTTATAACTACTTTATCTCTTAGAGAATCTGTTTAATAAAATAAATACTTTAAATTAATAAACCATATTATATAGAAAAGAATATATATATATATATATATATATATATATATATTCATCATCATAGAAAAAATTTTATTAACATAACTTGAAGAAAGTAAGCTAATTTTTTTTTTCATAAAGAGAAAAAGTAACTGTGTGCGTTTCTAGCATATCAGATTACAAAGTACCTTATATTGTTGAAGTACATGAGATCATCTAAAGCACTTTAGACCATTAGAAACCACATCAAACTCATCCTTTTTTATTGACTAGAAGAGAGTAAGAGGATGATCTTTCTTGTGAAGTGATGGCAAACCCCTACTTATGGGACCAATCACAAGAAGCATGGCCAAGTATATTCAAGAAGAGCTAGAGTCCTCTATGTAAGATGAAACAAAGCTCTTATTCTCTTGGACCATCATGGAGCATCTTTAGTAGTGTAGGAATTTGTTGACCTTGTATTAAGGGTCAAGTACTGTAGGATTTCCTTTTAAGGCCTTGTATTATGGGCCATGTAGTGTAAGGTTTTTAGTCAGCTTGTGTCAACAAAAGTCAACATATATAGTTAACCCAAGTGATTTGTGCCTAATATGTTTGAACCATGTGTGATTAAGGTTATTAACCTAACTTGTCCGCCAAGGTGGAAGACGTCCCACCCTAAAGGTGAAGGCCATGTGACAAACTCTTAATGGAGAGGATTTTCCATAGCTAGTGGCCATGTATCATGTTCCTAGTGGAGAGGTTTTTTCTAAAGTAGTGGTCACATGTCACACTACGAATGGAGAGAATTCCTACATGTTAGTGGCCATATGTCTCTCCCTCAATGGAGAGGATTTGTAGACTTGTACCCTTGTACCTTTGGGTGGCCAAGATGGGATTTTTAGGATTTTGTGTCATGAAACTTTGGAGAATCCTTAACCTATAAATAGATGTGTCTCTCCTCTTGTATTTTCACTTTGAGATTGTAATGTTATGCTGCTAAAATATTTTTGTGCCATCATACTTGTCTCATAAGTCAAGGCTAGAGAATCTCATGTGGTCTCCTCTAGCTACCCTTCTCTAGAGTTGGCCCAACTCTTAAGAGAACCACCAAACACCTCTGTCCCACTATTCAAACCACCAAACCGAGACACTTTAGTGTCATCCTAGGTAGCTTTCGTGCCTAACCCCCATTGCTTCCGCCAACCAGCACCTCATAGACTAATTTTCATGCTTTGGCCTAACCTACCTTGAGTTTTTTAGTTTTGGGGGTTGGGATGTAGTCCAAATGTCCCCAAATGGTTGTTGTACAATTTATGGTGCATAAAAGTTTTAAGGTTGTGGGTTTTGGAGTTAGTCAAGTTTGGTGGTTTGCCGCGACTAACTAGCTTGGTGCTAAGATTGGTGAAAAATTGGAATTCGTGAATTTTAAAATTTTCCGTAGCAAACACAAACCCAAAAAAACCAAAAACAATAATGGAATTGGTAATTGTCAAGAAATCCACAATTCTTTCTGAAAAAACAAACCATCAATCTGAACCCATTCAATTACGTAAACAAATGATGCACAACAAAAGTAAAACAAACACACTCCCCAATACCAAATGTACCACATTGTCAGGATGCTACTAAAATAAATTTTGCACAAAAAAACTATCCTTTATTTCATCAAAATGAACTTGCCAAATAAAAAAAAGCAAACTGCTAGCACTTCAGTTTTACTTGTTTTTCATTTTTAAATTCCTCTTTTTAGTTGTTTTGAATTAATAAATTTCTAGAATTAGGATATATTTTTACCTTAGTATAAAGCTTAGAGTTTTATGAATTTTCATTTAAAGAGTTGTTTTTAGTAGCATGTTCTTACGAATTTTTGTTTCTTTAGGAAGATAGAAAATAAAAACACAGTTTGTCAAGTGGTCCTTCCCTTACTGAATTTTTAATTGTTATTGATCTTTTAAGAATTGCAAGAAGACCATTTGACCAGCCCTTGACCTTGCAATTGAATCCTAGAGAAATCATCAGTGGAGGGCTAAGGTGGGATAGGTGTTCTGAGGGCTAGGTAGCATTGATGTTCTGATGCCGCAACAGGGACTACAAATGGTGCGATTGGATTCATCTCTGAACAGGGGCGGAGGTAGGTGAAGACCATTGGGTTCGAAGGAATACAAGTGAAGCTGCGTGAAGGGGGTTGGAAGATGTTGGTGTCAGTTTTTATTATTAACTTCAACCATATTTTGAACTCTATAGCCATATAGTTTTATGCATGCCTCCATTTTAATTTCAGTTAATCATTCATGGTGCCCCTGCATATATCTTCTTTATTTTGGGAGTACTGTAGTAGCCTCATTTCATGCATAATTGGACATTACACATGTTCTAAATCCCATTCTGAAGTGGTTGAGCTTGAACTTTACATTATGTTCTGATGTTCTTAACTTGCTTGCATCATTTGGATTACATCTCAAGCCTTTAAACCATGTCCACTTTGCATTATGTTTTGTGGTTGGTTATATGGAATGTTTAAGCATTATCATTAGAAATTCACTACTGCCACGGTTCCAAAATTTTGCAGGTGCATTCACATTTCAAATTTGGTTCACCTTCATTCCATTTTAGTCTAATTCATCATTCCCTTTAGATTCTATCTCACATTCTGCATTTAGCATTGCATTCATGCATTCATGGCATAGTTTCACTCATACATTTAGTTTAGTTTTTAACTAATAAATCTTATTTTCTTTATTTTTCATTTTAGTTTCCCCCCTTTTGTTTTGTTTTATTTTCTTTTTAGCAAGATTAAATTACGCAAGCTATACTTGATACGCACCATTTCCTTGGATTCAATCCCAAGTCATTTTCCCTATACTTCATTAGGGGGATTATTTAGGTTTTGTTTAACTCTAAAAAAAATAAACTTCATAATCATATAACATATACATTACTTCTAAAAATAAAATTCTTCCTAAAAAAAACATTAAAAAAAATCATTGAAAGCAGTCTTCGCAATGCAGTCTCCAAGTTCCTCACTATTGTGCATCCAAATGAACATCATTTGCAATGTCACTCTACTCCCGTATAACATCGGTCATACGATCATCTTAGTTGAAAACCACAACCTTGGACATGCAAGGGTAAGCTAATGGAAGAAGAGCAAACATTATAATCACAAGCATACATCAATAATAAAATACAACCTCTCACCCAACCACAAATAATCATAGTGTCTCAAAACATCGTGCAACGTACAAGTTATCTCACCTAACCACTCATGAGAGTACCATTTCACATAACAAATTAATATCATGGTTAATAATGCAAATAACACAATCGATAAGTGAACTTAACACCAGGATCAATATTTCCACAATAACTTTTGCACATAGGTTACCAACCATTGCTCATCACTAGAGCAACCACCTTTCTTGCTTCTTACAAGCCTTACAGAAAGGGTTCTTTTTCCCTAGCTTTCCAAGAGCTTTACAAGAAAAATCCTCCCTTTCTACAGTTTAAAAGAATTGTGAACCATCTTGGAAAAACACTTAAATGTTGAAGTTTGACCTCATGCTTGACTTTTATATTTAGGGTTCTAGTTGGAGATTTAAGACTTTGAGGCCTTCAAGGACATGAAAATGGACTCGTGCAAAGCTGATTCAATGTAGAGGAAGCACCTACTAGAAAATGATTAATCAAATACTATTAATAATAAAAATATGAATAATATAATAATAATAATTATTAGAACAATAATAACACTAAAAAATATATATAAATCAACCAATATTAATATATAATAAAAAAATATAGTTGTTAACCATAAATAACATTAACCCATAAAATTAAAAGTCCATAAAAATATTAGTAACCGTAGGATAATATTTTAATTATATATTTTTTAAATTATATTAAAATATTTCCAACAATCCCCACATAATTTAAAAAAGAAAAGAAAAGAAAAGATATTATCTTTTAAAACAAAATATTGTAGTTCAACCTAAGGAACCTTCCGGGTTTAAGCCTTACACCTAATGCTTATAAACTTCCACCAAAGAAAATGCAGAGATTTTTTGTCTTGAGTTACATCTCCTGTGACCAAGTTTTAGTAAATAACACATACAATGTCAGTGTGCATTTTAGGTTCTAATAAGTGGTTGCACATTATGACCTTGTGCATATACCTTGTTTCATGAGTATCAATTAAAGACTTGCCCATGTCTCACAATGGCGATCCCACCATCACACTCACTAGGTAAATCCTCAAAGGGTGGTTTGTGACTCACACCCCTACAATAATTGTCATTGGGTTTATTATGAGGTATTTTAAAAAATATATATAAGCATAATAATGCATATACCTCAACCTAATTATTGCCACAATTTATAGTACATCTCGTCATAGGAATGAGGCATAAAATTTAATCAAATTAGTTTGTGTACTTTAGTCAACAACAACTTTGTTGTTACCCATTGAACTCCATTCCATGGGATTGCCATTCATATGGAGATGGGTGTCCATTGTTGCAACTAATTTATAGGCTTGATTCTCATTCCCCTCGATGACTCAAATACTTGTTGATGCATCAGCCTTTTGATAAGTAGATATGCAATATTTCTTTCTGACCTAACAAAGTCAAGAAAGATAATATCATGAGTAATTAAGTTTCTACTAAATTTGTCTCTCATTCTCATATGTCAAATTTTCATTGACATTTTTTAGTAGAAAATTTTAATATGATAATATGACTGTCACAATGCATTGAAAATAGGAATAATTTATGCTTGCATAGTAAATCATGATAGAACCACAACATTTTAACATATTTCCATGATAGTGCACCTCCATCCAGGTTAAAATATAACCATAACCACTAGTTGAATTTTTCACCAAAATCAATATCCAATTTACATTAATATATCTTTCAAACATCTCAAGAAAGTTGGACATATTGCCATAACTAGAAGAAACACAAAGAACATTATCACTAGATGACAAAATAATACTAGAGGTATATTTTTACTCATTTTAGAATATATAACCAAGAAATTTTTATTTATTTTTATTAACAGGTATATTAACCATTGCAAGACACCTCCACACTTTTAAATATTTTAAATTTGGTTCTTTTTTTCTTTCATAACTCATAAGAAGTTTTATCACAACCTTTTATGTTAAAAAAATGGCAAGCAGAGTATAAAGTTCCATTTATATAATGTTAGGCAAGCTAGAACTTGAAGCACAATATTTGCCATATCAAACAAAAGCATTTCCTTTTCTTTCTTTTGCTACACCATTAGATTAACCCCATACACTATATGAAGATGTTACTTAATGAAGAATACCATGAGTTTCACACAAAACACCCATTTATATAGACATGTATTCTCATTTCTAAAGAGATATATTCATCACTTCCCTTTTTAATTAATTTTGTACCTCTAAATTTTATAATTTGAATGATCTCTAACCAAACTTCTCCACAATTGTAATAATAGCATGTCATATATCATAATTTAACATTTATAATAATCAAAGAAAAACTACTAAAGATTTTATTACAAGATAAAAGTACTTAACAAACCACCACAAATATATCATTTATCAACCAAAATACATGTCTAGAAATAATAATCCTATTGCACTCAAAAACCACTTCATAACCTTGTTGAGCATAAAAAAAGTTTCTAATTTCAGAAACATGAAAAACTCCTTTTAAAAAATATAATTTCTATAATACAAGTTTAATTTTACTTGACCATCTCAATTTTTTATATGATTTTTTTTTCCAACACATACATGATCATAAGCATGATTTTAGTTAAACTAATTAATTTTAATCAATTATTTTTTTCATATAAATATCAAGATAAACAGTTTTTTCCTTGCAAATGCATAATTTAGTTCAAGTGTTTCCAATAACACAATAGTAGTTTTAATATGACAAATTATTTCATAATTTTTTTTCATACAAAACACTTCAAATATATACATGATATCAATTATAAGAGTAGAAGATGTTAAAGCATAAACTAATATAATAGAAAAAATATTAGTTTTAGACATAAAAAATAATAATTCAGTGAGTCATAATTTCATTTATCCATAATTTCATTTATTCTTACCAATAAAAATAAAAACAATTACATACATACATTTTTAGGCTTAGTTGAGACTGATTTAATTATAATTATAACAAACACATTAGTTCATAAAATGTGTTTTGAGTTATCTGTTTTATATTGTCTTTAATTTTACAAATGAATAAAGATGAATAATGTAAAATTAAAAAAAAAATCTCTTTAAGAATGTTAGAAAATGATTAATCAAATACTATTAATAATAAAAATATGAATAATACAATAATTATTATTAGAGCAATAATAACACTAAAAAGTATATATAAATCAACAAATATTAATCTGTAATAAAAAAATATAGTTGTTAACCATAAATAACATTAAACCATAAAATTAAAAGTTCATAAAAATATTAGTAATTGTAGGATAATATTTTAATTATATATTATTTTAATTATATTAAAATATTTCCAACAACATCCATTCTAGCAAATTTAGAATATGACCACAAAGAACTATTTCAGATACTGAAATGTTGATTGAAGTTTGAGTTTTTATTTTTGCAGCCAGTGGCAGATCTTCAACCAATATTGTGAAGGTGTCAAAATTTTAGTTGAATTACTCTTTTGACCTTTTTTTCGTTCAAAAATATTAAAGTTGGTCCTCTAGTTATTTTTTAGTCTCAATTTAGTCCCGATTCTTTAAAAATTGATGCAATTTAGTTTTTTTTTTTCGTTAAACTTCTTGAAATGAAGCTCAGATTTTTTATTAAAATTGACACTAGGATTATGTTCACTACACCAATAAAGCAAATCATCCTTACTCATTACGTCAAATTTGATGAAAAAACCTTGATCCAATACAAGAGATTTAACAAGAAAAGACCAAATTGCATCATTTTTTCAAGAATTGGAATCAAATTGAGATTTAAAAGAACTTGAGGAAAATAGGGATCCATAGAATAATCCCAAAACTTTTATATAAACTAATAAAAATATTGTATTTACTTTTTTATGACAATAAAAAATAATAAAATTATTATTATTATTATAAAATTAAATATAATAATTTTTATAATTTTATTATAATTAATTTTTATTTATAATATTAATTTTAAAAAAATAGCTAAATAAAAAAATGTTAAATTAAACAAATAATCACATAATATTAAAAATAATTATTTTAATTTAAAAATATTTAAAAGATAAAATTAAAAAATAAATGTGGATAATAAATAGAAGACTTTTCTTTTATATATAGATATAAATGTATAAATATTTTTTAGAATATCAAATATATAAAAAATTTAAATTTTAAAAAAATATATACTAATTATAAAAATTTTAAAAATTTTGGGGAGCCATACCCCTTAGGCATAGTGATGGTCCGCCGTTGTTTGCAACTCCAATGAGAGTGCAAGTTAATGGAGAATGTTTAAGGCACTTAGATACATATGCTTCATGCAGAAGTGACCATTGAAATTCTTCCAAACAGAGTCAACTGGACTTACAAAAATGCAAGAAGTCTAGTAACTGGTGTAGTTAGTTTTTAGGCATTTTCTGTTTGTATTTTCTGAGTAATTGTAAACCAGTATAGTTAGTTTGTTTAGGCAGGATTGCGAACTCTACATAAGACGAAAAACAGAGTTAGAGGAGTTCAGAGAGACACGCATAAATTCATCATTCACCTTTTTTTTTTCTCAAGTTTCGTCACACTCTCTAGGCTAAGTTTGGGTATTCAATCCAGACTTTGGGGATTTATTTCATTTGTCTTGTGATGTGTAAGTTTCTAATATGTTTCACCATGCATTATTCAGTTCAATTCCACGAAATATTCTTCATTTGTCTTCATATTTTGTTAATTCTTTGAACAAAATCGTCAATGTTATTAGCTTTTTATTCTTGATAAATATCTTCACTTATTAAATTGATTTTGAGTGTGAAAATATATTTAAAATTAAAAAGAGTATACAATGACCGAATTAAATCAAATGAATACACAATTATCCTTGATTAAGTGAAAAAATCCATCGAGAATTTAAAACTAAAGCATTTTCTCTCTTGTTCTTCATTTTTTTCATCTTAGATTAATGATTTTTGTTTCCAAACAATTCATACATCAAATATTGTAATACTTTTGTTTAATATTTGGCTTTGCAATAGGTAATTTTACTATTAAGACAACATAATATGATTATAATATCTATACTATTATATAAATGAGATTTTTTTGGTGTACAATTCTTTTAAAATTTTATCTTTTAAATAATTGTTTCTTTTTAAAATTAAAATAATTATTTATAATAAAATTATTAAAACTATTTATATTTATTTTATAATTATGATTTATTAATTTTTATTATCATAATAAAGATAACACAAATACATATGTTTTCACTTGTTATAATAATTTTGATCCTAAAGCCAAATAACACCATAACAATACAATATTGTAGTATGATAAAGGTAACAAAGTAATTCCACCATTCATTTGTAGATCTCATACAATACTATAGTATCATAAATTAACATTATAGGATGTGATTCCACATACTATATAATAAAGTTGACTCTTTTTGTTTTTTCAAATGTGGTTTTTTTTCTTTGTATGTACATTTTTTTTTTCAAATATGTAATCTTGTCTATAACCTTCATTTTTATTCTCATAGAGAATGTCAATCTTCTAAATTGACTTATTAAAATAATCTAAAATTTTAATATTATTTAAAGCTCCTTTTAAATATAAATTGCAACAAAAAAACATTGAACACTAGTATTATTATATAAATTTAAAGTTTGAACATCAATGTAATATGTGGAACAGACAAAAAAAAAGAATTATAAAATTGTCGTACATGTTAGTTCTCCATCAAAAACTTATTTTTGATTCTCCAAAACTTTTACATTATTTAGAAGTTGAAATTAATAACGATTTATACAAGTAATCTTTTTAATAATCTATCTTTTAAATAAAAATTGTATCATAAACATTGAAATTCAAACTAATAATTAAGCTTAATGATACCAACTTACTTTTAGAGTTTCATATTTCTCCTATTTTACTTTTTTGCCCCCCACAGACCTAATTTCCAAATTCCAATCTGGCAAACTCTATCTAAATAATAATAATAATAATAATCAAAGTGGTTAACTTTACACCGAACAGAAAAGCTAAACTCCAAATAAAAGCACTTATTATGGAAGAAATTGTAAGTGTGTGCCGTTACAATTCAATAACTCATGGTGCATCCAGCAAAGCAATCAAATTGCTTTATGCTGATTTTTGACTTCAAAGACCCAAATTAATTATATTTTTAAAAATATTTTAGTTGGTATTTTAAAATGATTTCTACATTGAAAAGAAATTAATATTTTTTCAATTTGATATATCACCTTGTTTTTTTTATCACAATTTTAGACATAACAAATGTTAAATATTATAAGGGGATTTCAATGCAACATCAACACTAGATCACCCAACCCCTTTTCAAAGAAACTTTTCTCCTTTTAGGTATCTCAAAGTTGAAGATTCTCCGGACATACAAAATTCAAGAGTGCAATCCAAACAATAAACTGCAAGTTTGGTTCAAAATCTTTAGAACTAGAAAATATTTTAATATAAATATGCTTAAGTTAATTTTTGGCCTTACTTTTTTTAATACAAATTATGCCTTTAAGTTAACTTAACTTCAATCCTTACAAAAGTTTAACGATCTTAGTTTTCATATTGTAAAAAATATGGTGTTTGAAATCTTGTCATGACTAAAATCACATTTTATATTAAAATATAAATGAAAAGAATATTAACTTTTTATATGGATTGCAATACATTTAACAATTCGAAATGTTTTGAGAGACGAAGAATATATTTCTTTCAAAGAATCATAATCAATTCTTCCAATCTGTTATTCCCTAAACAAACAAAAAGTAAGAACAAGAAAACCCAGTTGTGATATGAATGTGCCAGAAAGGCAAAAACGAAGGGGACAATTAACATATTCCAAATAACTTTTTCTACCCATTCTCGTTGGCAAGTTTCTTAGTCATTGCTTTGCCGATTCATAAACCTAGATTAGATCCTTTGCTTTGAAACTTATCATATCTTCTTCTTCTTTTTTATCTCAAAACAGAACAACATAGCAAAAACAGGTGAATATAATGCACAAAAGTTAGAAGAAAAATTACAACTTGTAAATTTGATTACGACATCAGATTCCTTAGTTTTTTTTTTCTCTTTCTCTCTCTTCACATTTTTACATGCTCAACCTAAGCACCTACTCATTAACTATAGTTGCATTGCAAGGCTAAAATTATATAAACATGACATAGAAAAAGACAACAAGTGATGCCTGAAACACAGGGTGGCATCTTTTTCTACCTCAGGACCTCCAAACCTTTTTCCTTCCTCACATGATTCCTCAACCCACCTGCACAACCATACAGGCAGCCTCAACCACCAATTTTGCATATAAACAAAACAAAAATCAATCTTTTTAAGCCCTTGGAAATGCATGCAAATTTAAAAATAATGACAAAAAAAAACCCCAACAAGAAACAACAAAACGGATAAGATAATGAAATAATTAAATAATTAAATCGGTAATTAACCCCACCCATTGAACTTGCACTGCATATCCGGCCTAAAAATGTTACTGTGATGATGCAGGAGGCTCAGGAAACTGACATATAGTGTAGAATATTGTACTTTTTTTTTCTCTCTTTAAACATAGGAAAGTTCCTCTTAATTGTTTTTGTCTGTGGCATGTGAAATGGAAAAAGGTTGAATAGGATGTTCTTGTCTGAGACTCTTTTTTTGATGTTAGTGTGGTCATCGGGATGTGAAGACACCAGAGACAAACCCAGAGAAAGCAAATGAAAGTCGAAAGCCACTAAAAAATTAACAACAAATCTTCAAATTAATCCTTCAAAAAACCAGCTTTCTCCTAAATAATAAAACAAATTCTATTTAAACTACTACAGTAGTTTCTTAACTACCGAAAGAAAAGTTAGTTTAGTTCCTGAATTTTACCGTAGTACTGTATCAGAATACTATTAGAGAAACAAAATTTGTTTCTTATAAAAAAACTAAATACTATTGTACCTCGGAAAGTATTCAGTTTGTGAAACTGTGAGTGTATCTGTGAGAACAGCTGCTTATCAGACAAGAATAACATAAACCTCAATCAACACAAAAGGCCAAAGGAAATTTCAGTCTCTCACTCACTCCCAAAAATGGTAAAAAAAAAAAAAAAAGGAAAAATAAAAAGA
>Ga0214542_1001296_pt1 | contig 50942 bp, 23 predicted proteins | sample CNSS1metaG_FD_160096 | JGI IMG/M metagenome (GOLD analysis project Ga0214542, IMG submission 160096) | Root nodule microbial communities from cowpea collected in UCLA plant growth center, Los Angeles, California, USA - CNSS1 | ecosystem: Host-associated > Plants > Roots > Nodule | place: USA... | reverse complement strand
TCTATAAATATATACACACATATATTTTTTATCTCTTTTTTTTATATATATATATATATATATATATATATATATATATATATATATCCTTTTTTGCACCTCTTATTACCTGGCTAGACAAAGCTTTTTCATCTTTCTATCAAAACACATGTAGGTTCGGCAAAAGCATACAAAATCTAACCAATTTTAGCTAAAACTAAAAGGCTAAAAGAAATCATATAGATTATAGAATTAAAAAAAAAAAATCGAGACATTGATAGGATTATTAGATTCTTTTGTGATTGAAACTTTTAAAATGTAATGAAATGAAGAGAATTTTAGTCAACATATTTCTTCATACCCTTATTTTTTTTTTAACCTATGTTTTCTATAATTAATTTAAATGGATTAAAAATCACTTATATTAGTGCATAATGTTTTTTATTTAACGAGGTTTTCTTCTAATTTTATGCTTTTTTTTATTAAACTAATGAACATTATCTTTGTTCTCCTTTCCTATATATATATATATATATATATATATATATATATATATATATATATATATATATATATATATATATATATATCAATATCAATTATCTTATGCAAAGTATTCAAGTTCATGTTTATGTTTTATCCTCTTCGTTTCTTAATTCATTTTCTCATTTGATTATTTCAGCATCATATCATTATCATCGTTGATATCTTGAAATTGGGAGCACTTATTGTCATACTCATCCTCTTCCACATAACAAATTCATGTTGACTTTTCAAGAAGATAACTCAATTTTATTACTTCAAATGTTTGGTAGATGTCTTAAAACATGGCATTTAATTAGATTTTATTTCTGTAATTAATGTTGAAAGAGATTAGTGCGCGTTATTAAGCAGCTATGTTGAGTGTAAAAGTACCAATCAAATTCTCCTTCTCAAAAGAATTTAATAGCTTTAACTACCCCCATAATAATTATTAACATTTCTTCGTAGTAACCCCACTTTCAAGATTTGACACCACAATGATGAGAATGTCTGAAGGGTTATTTTAATTGAATGATTTTTTTTTTCTTCTTCTAAATTTATGTTCTAAAAGCTTTATTTAGTTATTTTCTTAGATTATGGTTCTATGTCAACCTTTGGGTACCAACTATTTCAATGGATATACTATTTTTTTTTTAACTACGAATTCAATCACACATACACATCTTCTCAAAACCACGTCTTGATAAAAGATAGATGATTAAAAATAATTCAAGTACAAAGAATAAGTTGAAACAACAAAGTTAATATTATATAAATTCAATATCTAATTAATTTAGTTTAAAAGTAACTAGTGTAAACACAACGGTATCACACCTGTCTGTACGCATTTTTTACATATACATGATATTAAGTTAATATATAAAATAAAATTATATTTATTAAAAATAAAATGAAATATATTAAAAAAGATGAGAGAGTAACTGTTAATAAATAGAGAATAAGAGAAGAAGCTGACAATTTTATAAAAAACTTATAAAAATAACGATCAATTTTTAAAAATTTAAAAAATAATTAGAGTAAAATTAAAATTTAAAAATGTGGACAAAAAGAAATAATATTCTTTATATATTGTTATAAATATCAATTCTTATATTGATTAGACTTATTATATTTATATAATTTTTTCCTAATCATTTTTCTTAAAATAAATAAACCCAGCACAAATAAACTTACAATATTTCGTGAAAAATATTTTCTTATCGAATATTTATGGCTGTCACTTAAAGCCAATTACCTTTGTATTACCATCACATAGTATCGATTGTCGTTATCCAAACCTATATATAACAACAAAGGACATCACAACCCTAATTAAACCCTAATTAGCAATTGAATTTTTAACATATCTTGAAAGGAGTTAATATTGTCCCGCGTGTGTAGGGTTCACGCACGTGGGACTGATTGCATAATTTGGTCTACCACGTATATCCAATGATGATGACACACGTGCGAAATGCAGTTCCTGAGTGGGGACAAAGAGAAACAAAATGGAAATGAAGAATGGGATAAGAAAGAATCAATGAATCATGCATCTCATTCCCCATGTTTATAATTCATTTTCTTCATCAACTTTTTTTTTTCCTTATATTCATTTTCATCCTAATTTGTGGACCATTTTCTCAAAAAGAATGTCTACCCAAAGTGGAACATAACTCCTTCAATTCTGATCAAATGTGAGACCCTAATTCATAATAGGTTTCTCAAATGTCCATGCCATGCATTTATATACATATTTCGATGAGTTGAGATAATATTATTAGCATCGTATTTCAAATATTGTAGTTTTGTCCATAAAAAAATATATTAAAAAATTAAATAATGAATGCATATTTAAATTGTTTTTAACTTTTACTCTTTAAGTGATATAAAATTATGCATTAAATATATTTTTATCCCTTAATTTTCAGTAAAAATTAAAATCAGTCTCTCTTTAAAATTTTGGTCTAATTTAGTCTTTCAACTTTAAAAATGTATGAATTTAATCTTTTAAACCAAATTTTGAAGTTTTTTATACGTTTTAAATATGTTTCACGATAATATTTAAGTTGTTTACACCCTTTTGACATATTTTTCGCTTTAATGTTAGCTAAGAGACTATCATAAAACACATTTGAAACATTAAATAAATTTAACAAAATTTGTTTAAAAAATTAAATCCATATAGTTTTAAAATTGAAGGACTAGTTAAAGTTTTGAGGATGAACTAATTCTAATTTTCACTTCAAGTTGAAAAAAAACATATTTAACCCTAAAATTATTGAATATACTATGAAGAATTATTTTTAAAATATATATATATATATATATATATATATATATATATATATATATATATATATATATATATATATATATATATATATTGTCGACATACCATAATGTTTTGGTCTTTTTTAACCTAAAATTGCGAAAGCATGTTAATGTTTGATAGTGGGATATGAAGAAGGCACACTTAGGTCACAATCACATACATATATATGAAGAGAGAAAGAGAGGGCAAAATGAGTGTTTGGTTTGACATGAAAAGAGAACCTTTCATTTCTTCAAACACCTTTGAAATGCTTTTATCATAAAAATGGGTCCATTCTAAAGTCATTGCGGCCACTGGATTCCAATTTCACTTCTCTTCAATCCTAGCTTTCGATTTTCATTTTGACTCACAAATCAAACTTTTAACTATATATCATCATGCTTTCTTTTATTTATCTATTTACTTTTTTTATATTTCATATTTTATATTTTCACAAATCCGAATAAACCCATTTTTGTGATATTCTTTTAGTATATAACCAAGGACCACTGCCTAATTTGTTCAACACATGTTTCAAAATATGTAGCTCAGAATTTAATAGCTTCTGAATATATTTATACAAAACTAAGAAGTCAATCCAACTAAATATTTAAAAAAAAAAACCTTTAATATTATATATTGTAGATCAATATTTCATTGTAATATAATATTAATATTTCGATACGATACAGAATGTCACATGTTGAAATCATTGTTTATAAATATTCTTTTCTCTAAGTTATCATTTCATTTAGAAAAATTACCCATCATTAAAACATATAATACTTCATATATAATAATATTAACTATGATAATAAACTTGGGATTGAAACATTTATATTAGAAAAATTAAATAACTACACATCTAACTTAACTTCGATTTAGAATCTTGCTACATATATCAAAGTATCTTTTCATACAAAATCACCAAATATTAAATTAATTAACCCTATCTCGGAATAATAATAATAATAATAATATAATAATAATAGATTAAATACGTAGCAAGAATCACATGCACATATATAATGTGCTCACACATAATTAGGACTAGAAAATCAATTTACATAGGTCAACTTGAAGATATGAATTGAAAATAGGGTAAGAAATGTATATTAGTAGCACTGGGGATTGAACAATTATTGAAGAACATGCTGAAAAGTAGTTGATTAGTAAATTAATATTGTACAGTTAATTCCCAACTAACTCGATAATGATAATAATGGTTAATTAATTAATAAACCAAATTTGTTGTGTAGCATGAAGAGACACTAATGAATGAAAATTCATTGAGCCGAAAGTGTGGTTGAAATGCTTAAAACCTTTCTGCTAACAATTTTGTATGAATAATATTATTAATTTCCAAACACTGCTGTCACCATCTCACTCACATCATCTTAATTCTGCTGTTTTTTACTTGTGCACAAATACACTGTGATGAACATGCTATCTTCTTAATTAGGGCTAATAAAGTGTTTTTTATTTTTCTTCTTCTTCTGGAATGTGAGCACTTCACATTTCTTAAGTAACAAGATATGAATTTCTTTTGGATAAATAGTATTGCTTCGATTTCAAGTTCGTCGATTGTTATTATGGTCAATTATTGTGTATACTAGGTACTATCTGTTTCCAAGTATGAAATTCTATCACAATTTCAGTTGACACTAATATTTTGATCTCAAGTTCGTTGATTGTCGTTATTTTGTCTATTTTGGGACTCGGAGCTCTGTCACCATGTTATCCATAAAAAACATCTTGGAGATTGAAAAGAGAAAAGGATATTTAAACTATTTTTAGTCTCGACTTCTAAACGATATAAAACTGTAGAGCGTACCGAAACATGTATTATCAAACATATAAGTCAATATTATTATTATCAAACCATTTGATTGCATTTTCAAATACTTTTTCTTTTAACAATCTTAGTTTTTCAAGATCAAATACAAACAACACTACAAGAAATACCTTATTAACAACCAATTTTAGTGGTCAAAAGTTGTTACTCACTACAATAACCAATTTAAATACCAATTTAAAAAATAAAAAATTATTGATTACTAAAATACTCATTATTATAAATAAAAAATTATAATTGATTTCTAAAATTTAGTTACCAAAATTTTAGCTACTAAAGGAAATTTGTTACTAAACATTAGCTACCAAAGAATGGCTACCAAATGAATTGGTTTCTAAATTAGTCTCTGATTATTAGTGATCAATTTAGCGACCAATTATAATTTTTACTCATAATAGAGATTATTTTTTTAGTAGCCAATAATTTTTATTTTATAAATTGATATTTAAATTGATCATTATATTGACTAACAATTTTAAACGACTAAAAATGGTTGTTAATAAGATATTTTATTATAGTGTAAGATTTCTCCTACTTGTATATTAAATGAATTGTTTCTTTGGTGAGATTTTCAACACTTATTGAGATTTTCTTTTAATATAATAGTTGTAATAAACCAAGAGAAATAATAAATGAGAAAAAATAAAATAAAACAACTCTTCCATTAATTAACTCACTTCATATAACAATACTAAAAGTTACTTTCTCTATAAATTCCATCTCAAAAGCTTTGCATGACATAAATGTTAGAGACTTAATGAGGCTATTTAATAAGGTTGTTTTACCTAAAATGTACAAAAAGTCACTTTGGTGTCTCATCATTAATTTCTTATTTAAGTAATTAATTTGTGGTGTTCGTATATGCATGGTTCTTATAGCCCCACGGGTGCATTAATATTTTTTTAAAATATTCAGTATTTTATTTTATCGTCAATAGAATAATACGATGTCAATTTTCTCCTTCTATTTTTGACTCATGTTTAACTTGTTTTTCTTTTTTCTTTTTTAATTTTTTAAAATTATTGATTAACTTGTCTTTTTTTCTTTCATTTTTTTGATAAACTCGTTCTAACATGTTAAAAAAAATAAAAGGAAAAAATCGTATTGACCAATGACTTAAAAATAATAAAACAAAAATAAAAGTCACAGTATCTTGTTAATGACAAATAAAAAATACTTGTACGCATTGTATTGTGTGATTGTGAATTTGAAGCGGCAGAACAGAAATGGTTATCTTTGGCATTAAAAATGGTGGTTTGTGTGAGCGTTACGTGCATGGTTGATTCATTGCAAAATCTAAAAGCAAAAGATGTATAGTGTTATTCACTTATTATACACAGAAACCTCCAATATAGATAGATAAGGTGGTTTCATTTCAACATCAAAATCAAAATATCATCACCATAATATTTCTCTATACTATATCACACACACACGTTTATACAATTTAGTCTTTAAACTTTAAAAATGAATAAATATAATTATTTTAACCTAATTGTATTAAACTTTTTTAACGTGTTAAATTGCGTCTTATAGGTTAATGTTTGAGTTGTTATACCGTTTGACTTATTTCAACTCAATGTTAGTCTAAAATATTGTTTAACATGAAAAAAAAAGTCACATCACTAGGTTGAAAGGACGGTATCTATCCATTTTGAAAGTTTGTAACCAAAAAATGATACATGAATTGTTATGTATGTTTATGGATATTTCAAGATATTTCATTTGAAATATGTTATATCAATATGAATTGAATTGAGTCTAATTTACATAAAAAAATTAACACCATTTCAATTTAAAACTTATAATAGATATATGAGTCTTGTTTTTTATACAATGTTTAATTTTCAGATATCTGATGAGATTTAGATTCAAAACTTAAACTTTTAACTATCATTCACAAAATTACAAAAATTACATATACAAAAACACAAATTATATTGTATATTAGGTCAAACATTTGGTAACAGAAACCAAAATCATTTTTTTCTTTTTGACTATTGTTGTATTTGACCAAACATGATTGGTAAATAGTGTTCTACTCTAACAAATAATCAAGCAACACACAATGATTTGTCTTGTGATTTCATGAGAATTCAAACATAATTTGTAGTACTATACACATCCACACTATGGCATATAAATTGACTTAAGAAAAAAAAAATCTTAGTAATTAACAAGACCTAGCATATATAAATGCATCCACTCATATATGTTTTTAGGAAAAGGAAAAAAAGAAATTATCTAGGTGACCGTGTTATGTTTCATACGTAATTTGTAATATTTGAAATTTAATTAAATTAATAACATTTTGTACTATAATTTTAGTGTTACTATATTTTAGGTTCGATCAGGAAATGTATCCAATGAAAAACATAATAATTGTTCAAGACCAAGAAAAATTGAAAACTATTTTTCCACTTTATATTTTATGTAAATTTATGATTAACTACAGCATTATTATGGTTTAATTTAATCCTTCGTTATTTATCAATGTTCATTTCAAATATAAGTATAAAATCTGAAAATGCTTGTTTTTATTTCTTTATATTTTTAATATGTATTATTGGTTTAAATATTTTTCTATTAAAACGAGATATATTTATTAAACATAAGAAAAAACATAAATAATGTTTCAAAAGAACATACAAAGAACATGATTTAAAACCTCAAACAAATCACTAAAAAATATTACTTTTTAGCTTTATGAGAGTTTAAAATAGGTAAGTCTTAGAATTCTAAACATTGGATAATTTTATATGGTTTTACACCGTCCATAAGTTTACACGAGTTTTTAAAATTGCATAGAAGTTACCACAATTTTGTAAACTGCAAGTTTTCCACTTTCTATAAATTAGTTAAAACTGTCTTATAAAATTAACTTATAATAGAGGTGAAATAATGGATATAACATTCAATAATAGTTACTAGTCTTTAACATAAATCTTAAATCTCATAAAATCTCAAGGTAATTTTTAAATTTAAACTCTACAAAATTAATTTTAATATAAGATTTATATATCATAAATTTATCTTATTTATTGATATAACATCTTAAAAAAATGTTAAGAAAGTAAAAAAATTAAAAATACAGTAAAATACTTTTTTTTGTCGGTGTAGACTTTATTAAAGATCTTAAGTCATTTAATCTCGGATTAAATATTTTTTTGTCTCTTAACTTCTAGTAAATTTTGGAATCAGTCCATTTCAAAATTTTGGATCAGTTTAGTTCTTCATCTCTGGAAATACGTAAATTTAGTCCTTTTCATCAAATTTTGTTAAGTTTATTTGACATTTCAAGCGTATTTTAAATAAACCTAACAAAATTTGATTAAAATGACTAATGTAAAATAATGTAAAATGAGTGAAGAGTGTGAACTCTGATTCTCTTCGTGAGAAAATCGTGGCTTACACTTTTTGCGGGGATTGTCTGATATGGTCTGCTTCTTCTTACTGTGCCATTAATTTTATATCATTTTATTGCATCTTTTATGTCATTCCTTGATACATTTCATCAACATGTACTTCGGTACTTCATTTTTCTTACAAGCAAAAGAATCTAATCTTCTTAGATTTTCAAAAATAAGTGCTGGTTCATTGCACACACACACAAAAGACAAATTAAACTTCATCTTCTTTGTCTTTTCAAACACTCATCTTGCATTTGTTTCTGCTGCATTGAATACTGATTCACTGAGTTACCAAGGTGGCATGGTGATCATAAAACTATATATTTTGGATCACATTCTTCACATCACATGTCTTGTGTTTCCAGCTTGCAGTCAAATGCATCATCAGAATGCCAAAGATTCATTTGGAGGCTTCTTTTTCCAAAATTTTCTTCAACAAACATATATATTTATCTGGGATTTTGCAAACTTAGTTTTCTTGTTCTTTCATTGCATATCCCTCTGCTTCAGGCCATGCTTGCTTAGGAAAATGAACAATGAAATACACAATATTATAAATGAATTTTAAGTCTAACTCAACTCCATAAAATTGACTTAAAAAGTAGGATTTACACCTCATTTTATATACTATGAAATAATTTTATTTCTAGTTGATGTAAAATTTCCAACATAGAAAAATAAACTCATATGCATATTATATATCATGTGTCTGAAATGAAATTAAACGTGTGAAGCCAGAAGTCTCACATTAAGTGGAGATAAACGAGATGAATAATGTTTAAAATTCAAATATGAAGTCAGAAGTCTCACAAATAAAGATAAATGAGATGAATAATATATAAAGAAAAAAATTTACAAATTTTAAGATTTGAGATTGAATGCGGTGTAAAACTCTTATGTATGAAGTGACTAATAGCTCATTGAATGAAAATCTCAAAGTTAGATAATGATTTTTTTTTTCTGTAAATGTAAAGCTAAGAGTTACACATTAAGTGAAGATTGACTGAAGATGAGTCATTAGTCTTACTTGGTTAGATTTTTACACAAAATCAGTAGTAAAGTTTGATTTTTTTTTCTATAAGCTTTTCTGTGATTGTTTTTAAGCTAACCTTGCACGAAGAACTTTCCTTTAATACAAGTTTTAATGCACCAAAATGAGAAAATAGTTGTGCAATGCTATCTTAATAATGTTGAGGTTGTTTTATTTTTACCATATATATTCTTTGTCCCATGTGCAGAAGGGTGAGTGAATGGATAAAATAATAACTAGCATACCAGGCTGTCTTTCTTGAACCAGAAGAGAAAATTTATTATTCACCATATGTAAAAACAAAAAAGATGAAGATAATAAGATAATGCATGATCATGCTTTCTCTCTATAGGCATCAATATCAATGAAAAATGGGCTCATAATGTCTCTTCATTTTCCAACATCTCAGCTTGGAAACCCTTCACTGCCCTTCCATTGGTTGGCTAAAGACAAGGCATAGGTCAAAAACTAACTCTTGCAGATAATTTATTCTGATAACAAGTGAACATACCCTCTTCTCATCAGCTCTCATTGGAGCACACTTTTTGGTACTTCAAAAATTCTTTTAATATATTTTAAAATATCAAAATTAGTGTTCATCGGTGTACAGCAGAAAAACAACACAAAAAAAGCAGAGAAACAACACAAAAAAATCTATCTGGTAATGCAAATCCCTTTGAATGTGCCTTCACTCCGATGTACATTCACTGTTACAGTTTCATCACCAAGATCTGCATATTATATTAAAAAATAGACTATAGATAGAAAAACGTTGGGAGCATTTGATGAGTTTCGAAATATTTGTATCAACCTGGCCAACCCACTAGCCATGTGATGTGAATGAGTGAGGTAGTGGAGGAGTTTTCTTTATATTTCCACCACCAAATATCTGCACTATATGTGTATGCTATTCTGAATGTATCATTCTTTTAGGCCTACGCCACTATCTATGTGTTTTTATTGCTTCCTCACCCTCATTAACTATTCCAAGTCAAACTTCATCAATTATGCACACTAAGCATTGCTTTCTGACAGTTGACATTACTTGTTTGCCATATAATAATTTCATCTACACAAACACTGTTTCAAACGCAAAACATTCTAACATAAAACTTTTTCTGGATGTCATACTTTGTACGCCAAAACAAGGAATAGTGAAGTTGTAGTGGAATTTAAAGTGCATATGTAATTATTTTCCATCATGGTTTCATAATATTCAGAATATTGAATTCACTGTAATATAGGATGAACTTAGAGAGTACTTGAGTGTATTTTAAGATACAAAATATCAGTCAACTGAATTAATGAAAGATGTTTGGACCAAGCAAGACTGAAATTATTTAGTCACATAGTTGAGAGCATTCTTCTGCTAATCATCACTGATGTGTGTGGTGTTAGCATATTACTGAACTGTCAAGTTTTCTTTTACTGTGCATGTGAGATGAGAGAAGAAAGTGTTAATTAAGAGGCACTTAATTAATCATAGGAACGATACAAACAAGTGAATATGAACAGAAAATATAAAATTCCAAAAAAGAAAGAGCCAATAATTACATGGCCCTCTCTCTCCTGATAAATTATAGCAGCATCTAAGAAAAAGCGTTTCTGTGCATCCAAACACAACAGAAAAGGTCTCTTTTACCAACTAAGAAATCAATAATACACCAGCCAGAAGCCTTTTCCAAACACAAAAAAGCTAAATAAATATTCAAACCAAAGTGCATAAACCCCCATTCCCCACACCTTAAACACCTTCACAAAGCAAACAGCTGCATCATGAGTGAAGCTTCTACGCGCTTTTTTTAGCGACTGAAAATCCTAACAAGAATTGACAATAAACCAACCCTCTGACGCCACAATCTACCACACTCAGCCACTACAAACTGCATGTGGGTCTACACTTTAAATACTTTAACCACACTTAACTCTCACCCCTCTCTTTCTAATTACGTCTTCACCTCACACATTCTCACACATTCTAACATCGCAATCTCCTTCATCCTTATTTCTCTCTGTAGAAAAACAACACCACACCACCAATCTATCAAATATTTCTCTCTTTCTCTTTCGTGCATATTCACAAACACATGGCGCTCACCACCTAGTTCAACCTCAAACCCACCCAAACCCACGTACTCACCGAGAAAAAGCCACGACCCATTTCACCAAACTCAATCTCCTCCAACCCCGTCAAACCAAAATCTGAACTTTCCATGGCCCTCGAAACCTGGCTCATCAAGGTCAAAACGGCGCTGTCGCACAGCCTCACGAAGAAACCGTCGTTTTCCTCGTCGAAGCCAAAGCACGTCGCCGTTTTGTCCTTCGAGATCGCGAACGTGATGTCGAAGCTCCTCCACCTCTGGCAGTCCCTCTCCGACGCCAACGTCGTTCGCCTCCGAAACGACGCCGTCGCGCTCGAAGGCGTGCGCAAGCTTATCTCAAACAACGAGTCTTTTCTTCTGAGCCTCGCCGTGGCCGAGTTCGCCGACTCGCTCAGACTCGTCGCCAACTCGGTCTCCCGACTCAGCAACTACTGTCACGACCCTTCTCTCCGATCCTTCCACCGAATCTTCACCGAGTTCGCCAACTCGGGCCTCGACCCGCGCGCGTGGACCCTCACCACTCCCAAAGACATCGAAGCCAAACACAGAAAACTGCAACATTACGTGACTCTCACGGCAACACTCCACAAAGAAATCGACGCTCTCACGCTCCTCGAAAGCGCGTTTAGAAAAGCGCTTCTCAGCGCTGACAACGCCGCCACCGAACACTCCTCTCACAAAAAACTAAGCGATCTTCAGCAGAAGATTTTCTGGCAGAAGCAAGAGGTGAAGAACTTGAAGGAACGTTCGTTATGGAACAAAAACTTCGACGGGGTTGTTTTGTTGTTAGCAAGGTTCGTTTTCACCGTGTTAGCGCGGATTAAAGTTGTCTTCGGAATCGGCCATAGTAGTAGCGTTCCCTTTTTGTCACGTAGTTTGTCTTCCGTTTATCCCTCCGATCACCAAAACCCTATTTCTTCCTCATGCTCCTTTGTATCTGGGCCGTTGAAAAGCTCAAAACTTGACGACGAAAATGAAAATTTGGGAAATGGGTTTTTCGAGTCTAATTGCAAGGTGTTGAAGTTGAAGGGTGATGGTGAGAGTGATACTTTGGGTGCTTCAGCTTTGGCCTTGCACTATGCAAACTTGGTGATGGTGTTGGAGAAGATGATAAAGTCACCCCAGTTGGTTGGGGTGGATGCTAGAGATGATTTGTATGGGATGTTACCAAGTAGCATAAGGTCATCTTTGAGGGCAAGATTGAGAAGGGTGGGGTTTTCTGCATGTGATGATCACGTGCTCGCCGGAGAATGGAGGGATGCATTGGGGAGGATTCTGGGGTGGCTGGCACCATTGGCACATAACATGATAAAGTGGCACAGTGAAAGAAGCTATGAGCAACAGAACTTGGTTCCAAAAACCAATGTGTTGTTGTTGCAGACTTTGTTCTTTGCAAACAAAGAGAAGACAGAAGCTGCCATCACTGAACTGCTTGTGGGGTTGAACTATGTTTGGAGGTTTGAGAGGGAAATGACAGCTAAGGCATTGTTTGAATGTACCAAATTTAATAATGGCTTCTTAAGCTTGCACAAGCCAAGCTAAGGAGACAAATCAGTTTCTTCTTTCTTCTTTTCTTTTCTTTTCTTTTCTTTCACTCTTTTACTCTTTTACTCTTCCTTTTCATGATCAAGGTTTTAAAAGATTTCTCACAGCATCAAAAGATCATGATGAAACTGTAATTTAAAACCTTGATCATGAACTTTCTCATGAGGGTTCTAATTTTGCCTCTATGAATGGTTGATTTTAGGTAGTTAATTGTGGTAAGTTCAGATCCTTGAGGTTTGGTAATTTGTTTCTAACCCGGGTCTGTATATGTATATAAATGATTTATTAATTTTGAGTGAAATCTCCCAGAAATATGCAAGGCCTTTCATGATTCATATATATATATATATATATATATACTGTCCATAATCATGTGGAAATATTCCTGTGTATTGTTTTTCTGTCATAATTAATTTTATCATCAACTGCTACTTAGTGGGGTTTAATCAGATTTATTAATGTTGAATTTTGTGGCTGTACCATAGCAACACACTCAGCTCTATGGGGTTCATGTGATGAGTGATAAACAATCTATTTCATTGAACATTAATCAGATTACACTTGAACACTGCACTTTCTTTCTGCATCATGGAAATCAGGAAATCAGGAAGGGGTTTTTTCATACTAGTTATTTCATATTGTGTTATAAATTAATTTTAACTTTGTAAGTAAGTATATTCAATATATTAAATCTTAAATAATTTGAAGCATAGAATTATAATTTAAAGTTTTCACTTCTCTCTTTAAAGTTATATAAGTATAGATTCTTTATAAAGGGGACATTATCTTCTACCTTTAAAATTCTCCACCAGAAAACAAATCAAAATGTTTAATAATTTAATTATTGAAATTTAGTGTGCATAGAGTCATGTAATTAATGATAATCTATTAAGATTAGCCTATAGGTAATTCACTTGTTTAATTTAAAAAAATATGTTGAATAGTTTTACAAGACCAACTAGTTGGGAATGATTAATCTATGTACAACATTTAATATAATTATTATAAAAGTGACAATTTTATGACCTTAAAATTTATAATTGGATGACAATGCAAAAATATAATTCCAATATTAGTCGATTTTATTTAAAAGTTTTGCTTATTTAAAAGGTATGTATTGTTAATCACTATACTTGGTAAGACATTAATCTATTGCAAATATTAATTTCAAAATCACCTAATTTCGGATTTAACCCATTTTTTATATAAATGTTAAATTTAGTAATCTAAATATTAAAGTATTCTCATTTGGTATGGTCTTATGCACAATTCAAAAGCTTCTTCTTTTTTCTTCACTTTTTCAAATTTGAGATCCAAGGACATTGATAATTGAACTTGAAGTTAATTGCCAAAACTTGCAAGAGTCAAATTTTTTTTTCTTTTACAAGAAAGACTCAAATTAGTTAAATTGTTAAATCTAAAATTTGATATATATTACTTTCAAATGTTCTTCTCTTGAGTAATATATAAGGTAGGTTGGAGAAAACTAAACCCAATCTTTTTATTTTGATTGGCAGACCCAAATCTTTTTGTATTTATGATACTGCCTCGTTTTTTCAAACTCTCACTTTTTTGTAATTTTAAAATTAACTAGCAATAATACAAAACATATGTAACTTTCAAATAAATTTAATAATAAGATTGAGTCTAGTTTTCCCATACCTACTTATAACACTCTAGAAGTGGACATTCAGATATCTTATGGGAAATTATGAATATCAGAACATAAATTTATAGGCTAGAATAGAAAGAACTTAAATTTTGCTAAGAACCAAATCAAAGCACTCCATCACTCATAGCAAATTTAGAATATCACAATCAAGCATAAAATTATAGTGTTAATACCTCAAGTAGTATATAAGATAATATTTTTATAATGAATCATTTTGAAATATCATCTACTTTAAAATTTAGAATTTTATAATGGCTTTATTTCATTTAATTATACAAAAACATCTAAAGAGAAGAAAAAAAAAATCCTTTTTTTTTGCCCTCAACTTGTTGGTAACCATTGTTATTTTTTTAGTTTCCTTTGCTGACTTTTCTTCATCTTTTTCTTCCTTTTGTGGTCCAATTAGTTCAAGTTTCCAATAAATGTTAACCCCTTTTCAATATTTATAACTCTTAGACCCTACAAAACATCATTAACCAAACAACTATTTGTATTTGTTTATTGTGAAACTTACCAAGGAAGAGCAAAAAAGATTGAACCCTATCTCTTCTATATCATCATTTCAACTAAATCATGCTCTTTCTCTTTTGAGTAGTTAATCAAAATAAAGAAAGGCACATGACACTATTCAAAGTTTCAATTTTTTTTGGAAGGGCAATTAGGTTTTCTTGAGATCTATGTGAAGAGGTTCTCAAGAAATTTGACCATTGTTGCCTCATATGGTAGTGACAAGTTGATTCAAGTGGGCCAAAACATTATTGGGGCAAATTGTACAATCCAATTTGGAAGGCCCTTTTCATCTCGATTCAATCAACCCTCTACTTGACTATGTTTAACCTAAAAATTCATGTCAACTCACATTTATCAAAAATTAACATTAAATTTTTAATTTCATTAGAATTTAATTAAGCAGTGAGCATTCGTTGTTTGTAGCAGAACCATAGAAGTGACAACCACTGGCACAAAGTGTGGGAAACATGTTTTTTTTTAACAACGAACATGTTTTACTTGGTTTGCATAAGGGTTAATAATATCTTGATATTGTTTTGCATTTATTTGAGGAAAAATAAACAAGATGACAGATCAGATGCACAAATATTTATAACCAGAATAAAGTATGACTTTCTTTAGAAAAAAATGTGTTACAAAAGATAAAAATTATAAAAGATAGGGAAAGAAATTAATACGCAATTAGTATAAAATCTATGTATTAGATAAAACGTGTAATATTAATTTGTTCTGCATTATTATCTTAGTATAGTATTCATTATACTATAAGAGAGACTCTATGTTTAACGTGTTAGATGAATAGAACGGGGTTATGTTATGTTTGTGAATAATGGCTGATATATTTGTTGGTAATTAATCAATAGCTAATGTTTAACAAAAAAAAAAAATAACATTAAGTTAATTTATTCAATTAAGATCTTGATTGCATAATTTTAAATAAATTGTAAAATAGTAACTATCTCAAATAACGGTGTCACCTGATAACAAATATAATTTAAAAAATGGCCACAAATATTTATTGAAAGAAAAAGTTAAAAATCCTTGAAAACAAATATTCTAACTTTCTCACTATTATTAATTAAATATTGATTACATAAATTATTGAGAATGTTTAAATCTTATCAAAGAAAACATCAATAAAACTAATAAAACCGATATAGTTTTTTTTTTTAATCTAGTGATAAACTTTGATTTATGAGGTCAAGGTCGAAATAAACATGAAAAACTTTTGGACAGACATCAATGTAGTAAATAAAATTTATGGGCTTTTCTTCGTGCACCCCCGCCATCTGTTCGCACACTTTCCGGTTCAAACTTTTTAAAATAAACTTTTTAGAATAAATTTTTGAGAACGTTATAAATTTAGAAAAAAAGCTTTCCAAAACAAACTGTTTTTCCTCAACACGTGCTCTCTCTTGTTCTTCTGTCCAGAGTTCCCCATAACTTTTTCTATTACTATGGAGGTGAAGTTAGTAATGATGGGGTGCTGGAAACAAAAGCCACTTTTGGGTCTATTCCTTACAAAATGGATAACAGTTAGATTGATAGCTTGCTTCCCCAAACAAGGCCCACTAGAAAAATTACTATGATCATATGTTTTAATGATTATATTTAAGCATGCCTATGAGATGTCCCATGCAACGTTGGGAACATTTTTGTTATAATAACAGTCAAGTGTCTAACTTACGTTGTTCAATCATTGTAATATGGTCACTTTGTTTAAAAACTAAACCTGTCAAACAACACCCTTAAATATTCTGCCTTTTTTCCTGCCATACGAAACAACTGACTAACATAGGCAAATAGTCCAGCAGAGAGATTTTGACACTCTTTCCCATAATGCATCTCTCTGTTGTATCCACTGTGTACTAGCTTACCTGCATAGTTAAAATGAGAAAACAGGACCCCAAAGGATAATTTCCCATCTCTTTCTAGTTTAAGCAAAAGTTTCATTCTTGTAGGACCACCCCAAAATCCAAAGTTATACTCCTTTCTAACATCTCTTGATAGGAAAGTTGAGATTTACATTCATTTGAACATCCATAAATTTCTGAAAATTTATATCAAAACTGAATTCCCTTTCAAAGGTACACTGCCACATGGATATGCCATCCATTGTACAAAAGTACATTTAAAACTAATTTTTACACTTTCTTCCTCCAAGAAATGCGCACAAAATCATGAGAAAAATACCTCTTGAAGATTGTATGCACCTTAAAAACCAGTGGCATAATGAAGGACTACTCAATAATTAGTTCTTTCCAAGACTGAAACTGCCCTGGGTATGTTTATTAAAAGAAAGCCTAAAGAGTAGTTTCCCAGGCCAAAACCAATCTTACACTAAACCAAACTCTAGTTGCAAACTTTGATGTTACTCTGTTGAGACTTGGCGTTATAAGCTGAAGTTGATAACTAGAGATGTATATTCCTTTCCAAAAATTTTAAACTGCAACATCAGCACTAACCGTAAACGTCAATGAAAATAATGAAACTTCAACTAGAAGAATTACAACTTTCAACAACTCTCCTAATTCGTTCAATAACCAGAGGGGCCTCCTCTAATGTTATGGTAGTAAAACAAATTCGAAACCATCCTGGTTCTATGCAATGGCAGGCTGATCCAGGAGTTATATTGATCTTAGCAATACTTAAAAACTTCTCCCACAACTCAATTTCCCCTTTTTCACTATATGGTCGGATCAATCCACTCATATCAGCCCAACAGAACATACCAGCACTGCTCTTGGCACACTTTATTCCTAGTTTACTTAAACAATCCACAAATACAGCATGCAGTTGTCGTATTCTTGTTCGGTTGATTTCTAAATAGTCCCGAATAAATCTTTTATCTGAAAGCATTGAAGTAACTAACCTCTGGGTCGGAGCAGATATAGTGGAAAATCTGGTCAACTTCTTGGCAGCAGCCAAAACACTTTCGTTGAATGAACATATAACCCCAACTCTAAATCCGGCAAGAGAGAGGTCTTTTGACAGGCCATATACTATGTGAAACCGACTCTTGTCTATATCTGAATCAAGAAGAACTTCAGCTAGACTCACGAACTTCTCACGTCCGTACGTGGAGCCTGCAAATACTTCATCAACAATGATATGAATGTTTTTGTCTTCAGCAAAGTCCAGAAGACTGTATAGCATGTCTTGTGTCAAAATATTGCCAACGGGATTTGAAGGGTTGGAAATTAGAATTCCACGAATTTTGACTCCTCGTTTTCTTGCTTGACTAAATGCTTGATCAAGAGCAGTGATATTTAGATTGAAATTGTCAGTACTGCGACAATGAACAGGTATTAGGTCTACCCCTGGACGCCATCTTACATCCCTGTCAAATCTGCACAGTTCTATTTAAATTTAGCACGATATATTAGTAAGAGCAGTTCAATTCAAGAAAGTGTCAGAAATTACCCTGGATAATATGGTGTAGGGACAAGGAATGCATTCCCGTGGTCTGCCAAACAGAAGGACAATATCTCAATTGCAGGAGTTGCTCCAGCTGTTAGAACCATATTATATGGGTCAAATTTTACTGATTCCCCCATCACCTGATGCATAAAATCTGACAGGGCCTGAAAAATCAAAGCAAAACAAAAGTTTAGTGGATAATCAGAAGAACAGCATGCCCTTCAACGAACCAAATTTGAACATAACAAAGATTATAAGGGAACAGTATCAGTTTATAGACAAGTCCATATCAAATATTGACAAATAACCAACAAAGGACAACATCTTAAGTTTAACCTTTAAAACAACAGATAACTCTAATTAAGACCAAAATACTTGTTTATACAGAACTATAGTAAAGGTAACTAGTTTCAAAAGCATACAATAACGTATCTTAAAAGGAGAATTTTGAAATGTAATGATTCACGTAGAACATTTATCTTATGTATTGTGCGCAATTTGAGTGTTTAGTAACTGCTGGACAGCCATAAGATCTGCTCTACTGCAGTTAGAGGCGTGTACTTATTAAATAGGATGTATGACACATTTTTTATTCATCTTAAATAACTAAAGTTTGTCTGAAGAAGGAGACTCGTTGTTAGATTTTACACCTGTGTTAGTGTTCTGAATTTGTACTACACATTTTGGAACAATTACAGAATTCTACCACCAAAGGGTGTGTTTGGATTGCCATTTGAGGTGCTTCAAGCAGACAATCACACTTTCCCATTAGGTAAAAGTGGGGTTAACACTGGTCTGCCATATTTTAAACGTCCTTTCACGTTGATGGTAACTTTTTCCCAAACATGCACTGAATCTTCCGGTTTGTGTGTTCAAACTTGAGTTTAACGGATTCTAAAAGCACAAGTCCTGCATTTTAAATTATTGAGTAGCAAGAGAAGCTATAACTAATAATACTTAAATCAAAACCTATCAGCTTACAAGCTTGTAACTTAGCTAGCATCAGCTTCAAGCCAGGGCTGTAATGATAATGTTTTTCATTAGAACATTTCCAATCCTCCGTTATGTTAGAAATGCTTTATGATCATTTGCATTCCTTCGCCTAACAAATTAAACTTTTGAAATGATTGGTCATGACAAAACCAATATAAACAAGTGGTCTGGTCTAGGGTTGGATCATTACTGCTCCCGTACTTCTTAAATAAATATTCAAATCGAAATCAAGCATAAATAGGCCCGCATCATTCACTTTCCATGGTAAAAAGCTCTTGGGCAAGGGAGTGTGTTAGAAATGCTATAAAACCCGCCAATATATCAGTACAGTGTCTAACAGTTTTAACTTTTTGAATATTGAGTTCACATGACACTATGCCACCTGTCTTGCTCTCCTACATTCCTACCTTACTGTTAAAATAACAACAAAATGTGAAAACACCAACTTGAACCTTGAAAGGTTTAGGATAAGTCACATTAGTCTTCTACTGCCAATTTACTCCCTAAGTGAAACAAAATTGATAGTCATTTTCACTTTCATCAAGGACACGATAAATTTTCATCTTTTAGACTTTCCAAATCTTCCTACCCCACACGCAAGTCACAACAAATACCAACAAAACTATTAATAACCAACCCCCAAAACCTTAAACGACAACACAGAATGATAATGTACACATGCAACTTCCCCTTGAAAGAAGTGAATTCAAACACTCTACTCCATTCCCCCACTGGCGAGAAATCATTGCATGCTCCAGGACTACCATGTGTCGATGGTCCCAGTCAATCACCACTCGACACATAACCAAGTTTTTCAATTTATAAAAAACAGCTAATAAAATCTGTAACATGTCACATGGAGATTAGCCGGGCCATGGTGATCCGAACCAACGCACAAAAACTAAACAAACAAAAAAAAAAACGGCACTAGTAGCATTACCACTGACACTACGAAGAACAAAAGCTCTTACCATTTTCAATTCCATCACCCCATCAAACGTCTGATACGGCGCAATCCCATTGATACCCAAATCAACACCGCCACCCATCGTGCCCTCCAAGTTCCGCGCCACCCATTCCCCTATCAAATCGAAGCACAGCTACACCCACCTCAACAATTAACAGCAACCACATTAGCAACACACACTATACACAATCAGTTAAAATTAATCAATAACAAGAGTGTAACAACCGTAATGTTTTTCAAATATCAATCAACAAGAGTGTATGAACAGTGCGGTAATGTGTGAGTAACTAACCGTGTTATCCGACAATCCCAACTGAATAATCCCATTGGGATTGTGAAGGACGTGGTAGGGATCTCGCGAAACCCTCTCCAAGCCGACGTAGTAGAGGGAGTGGTCGGGGCGGGAAATCTGCGTGGCGAGCTTGGAGAGGCGGACCCGGGAAATGGAGCCACGTGTGGACAAATTGGAGCGGGAGGAGGTGCGGGGGAGGGTGGGCTCGGAGGAGGGGGAGGGAGGGGAGGAGTTGGAACGGCGTCGTTTGAGGTAGAGCTGGAGGAAGTAGAAGAGGGCGCAGGGGACGAGGGTTCCGAGGAGGAGGCCACCGCGGCCCTGGACGACGCCCTGGAGAGGGACGATGAGTTTCATGCCGGTGGTGGAGAATGAAGGGTTGTGGGCCTGGTGGGGCTGGTGGTTGGGCTTGGTGGGCTTTCGGGCGTGGGTCATTGACCCGGAGAGGGAGTGAGGGAGTGAGGGTGGAGTGTTGAGAGGGGTTTGGTTTGTGTGGTGTGAGGAGAAAGAAAAAGAAAGAACGAAGAGGGAAGAAGCAGAAGGAACAACCAACCACTGTCTCTCTGATTCTCTTCTTTCTTTTGTTTCCTTCTTGCTTTCCCATTTTACCCTTCCGATCCTATTCCTGTTCCTCCTAGTTCTAAACGACACCAGTTCACGATTTTGTTTTATTTTCTGTTTTTTTTTATTATTATTATTATTTTAAGGAGGAGGAAACGAGGATTCACCCCTCAACGGACTACAATCGCCTCTTCATCTTCTTCGGATTTTGTTGTTTTCTTCTGTCATGCTACGTAACTACATATTATATATATTTGTTATTTAAATTAAATAAAAATATTAAAAAGTATACAGTAGATTGGGGGTCTTTTTTAAATGAATAATTATTATCTTTTAGTTAAAGAGTCTTCATATTTATATCAATTATTTAAAATAAAAATAAGTTTTTTTATTGAAAAATTTAATTTAGTATAAACTTGTAATCTAGAAAAGTTTGACCGAATTGGTCCACAGCCTAAAAAACTCGACAACATTAATTTAATTAGATTGATAAATTAAATAGTCAAACATAAATTTTAAAATATTAAATTTTGATTAGACTATACTGTACTTGGATCTGAATCATGCTCATCCTAAAATATAGTGTTTAAACGATCATTTTTAGAAAAAAGAAAAAAATTAGTATTTTGAGTCAATCGAGATATGCGTTGAAGCACCTCGTAAGCTAACTAATTTACCCTAACAATCGCGAAATTATTGAGTACTTCAAAACAATAAAGGATTTTCTGGTGTTTGGAGAATAACTTTTGGATGGTAATTGCTTTTATAAAAAAAAAAGAAGCTAATGTATATTATTTCAATAGAAAAATTAAAAGAATTGAAATTTTACAAATTTATGATATTGATTTTTATTTAAAAATATAAGATTTTAAATTTCTTTACAAAATATGAATTTTGATTTTTTTTTTCTTTTTCTCTTCTTTTAATATTTTTTTAGTTCGATCTTTATTGAAATATCATATCCTCTACTGGTATCACTATGAATCTCTTTCAAGGTAAAAATCCATGATTATTAGTTTTTATTATAATCAAAAAGGGTGTTTTTTTCCATCTAAAGTAATATTATTATCTCTATGCTGACATTAGTTAATTTTTTTATTAATATTAAGAATATCTGTTTACTAATGTTGAATATGATATTTTCTTTTCTTCTAATATTAATTAATATTATTTTTTATCTTTTTATTAACGTCAACTAAAATATAGATTAGAATTATTTAATAAATTTGTAGTAGCATTACCACTGACACTATGAGAATAAATTATATTTTCAGGAATAATTTCATTTCTTAGTTGTTCCTATTATTCCTAGTCTATAAATAGCAAAATTGGATTTTTCCAATGTACAACAGAATTTTTCAATCGGCTCTTGCTCTATAACCGCTCTAACCACCATTTTTTATATTAAACACTTGTCCTCAAAATTATAAATTGTATTAAAATTAAATATAAAAAACATTAAATAAAAATAAAGTATTATATATATATATATATATATATATATATATATATAATACTTTTATCAATATACGATACAAAATATTGATATCCGCCTAATATTAAATATCCCACATTAATCACCTAAATAATAATTAAATAATTATATTATTTGATTAACATAAGTAATGATAAGTTTATGTGTTAATAAATAATTTAAAGTTTTAAGTATTGATACATGTTATTTTAAATATAAATAAATTGTATCATTGAAAAATATTCAGTTTATTATTTTTTTTACTAAATGGGTTCAATTAAATTTGAAAATTATGCTGATTCTTTTAAAAAAACTATTTAGAAGATCAAGTCGTCATATCATATAATAATTTCAACATAATTCATTTTTTAGTGAAGTTATCGCCCTCTATAACAAAAGTGTAATTTATTTTTGAATTGATGTCGTCAGTCTCTTTTAACGACTTCTAACTTTAATTAAAAATGAACTATGCTAAACTTGTTACGAGATGACGATTTCAATTAAAAACAATTACATCGAAGTTATCATAAGGAATAACGATTTCAATTTCATTCCTATAATGAATTTCATTCCTATGATGATTTCAGTCAAAAATCAATTATATTGAAGTTGTCATAGAGAACGATCACTTTAGTTCAAAATAAAAATGTCATAAAAGATAACATAAAAATTTACAATAAAGTTGTGTTATGTAAAAACGACTTGGCATTGCAATTTTATTTATTTTTTAAGTGAAGCCAGGTACATAATTTTTAAATTTAATTAACTTCATTTAGTAAAAAAAGTTTCTGACTCAACATAAACGAAAGAAAAGGGCAGACATATATAAAAATAATGTTACTCAACAACAAAATAAAATAAAAGATGACAAACACATCTGTACATTGATGAAAAGTCAAGAGCAGTACCAAATAATTACCTCAAAAAGTAAATACAAGAGGTTAGAGAGCTTGATGGGTCACGTTGACCGTGCAATACAGATAACACCGTTTGGCCCAATATGAATTTCGAGTTTCAAAAGCTTTTTCTCATTATTTGCAAAATTGTCTTTAATCAAATGTATTTTTCATAACTTCTTTTCTCATGTTCTATAGACACAACACGATGAATGGAATAAAAACATTCATAAAACTTTCATTTTTTTTTTTTTTATGAAATAGATTTTTATGAATATTTTTTATAATTATTTTTAATTGAACAAACACCTATGGAGTCATAATGTAAAACATGTTTTTATTTATTTTTTATTGAAAATGCAACTGTCTGACTTAATAAGGTGAAATTTTTAATTTTTAGAAGTTAATATGTGAAAAATTAACTCGTAATGAAATATTTAAGTGAAAATGAAAGGATATGATTGTACTTGTCATGTTCAAAGACAGGATGACATTTTTTAACTTTTATCAAGATTTACATTGCATCAACAGTAGTACAAATATAAATCATAATTATAACTACTAAACTCAAATAAGATGACAAAGGAAATTGAATATATTTTAAAATAACTAGAATCACGTACCTTAATTTGTTTCGAAACGAAGAAAACAAAAACAAGTATGCAAAATCAACACTCCAATATGACATTTAGATCCTCTAGAATGATGTATAAGTACAGAAGAGAAGACTACAAGAAAAAATACTATATATATTGCAATATAACAGTAGGCACCAGTGGTCTAGTGGTAGAATAGTACCCTGCCACGGTACAGACCCGGGTTCGATTCCCGGCTGGTGCAAATATCTCTTTTTTACTTTTGCAAAGACGTGCAAATATCTCTTTTTTACTTTTGCAAAGACGTGTTGGAGTGCTTGTTTTTGACCTGGTTCAGTTATGATTTTTTTTCCTAAGTTTTTATGACTTTTGCTAAGTAATGTTAGGGTGCTTGTTTTTGAGCATGGAAATTTATGTAAATAAAAATTGGAAGGCTACTACTTAGTAAGAATTGTTAGTTGTTGACTCAAAAAATGGTTGAAATCAATGAAGGATGAAAATGCATACTTGTACAAACAAATTTAGGTGCTCATACATAAGTTTACAACTTATACTCTTTCTAGTGTAAATTAATAAAATAAGTTAATAATGTAGTAATTTCAATTTCAATTGCAGTCTCCAAGAACATCTTCAATAAAGAAGCCTTAATAAAAGGATTAAACAAACAAAAGTGACATTAGGTAACTTTGAATTCAATTCCTCCACAAAAGTATGTAAACAAACAAAAGTGACAACCAATACCAAAATTTGCCCTTAAGTGATGAGAAAAACAACCAATACCCACGGCTTCTGTGGTGTGTCTGAATCGTTATGCAAGGGAGCACCTTGATCTTCACGAAGGGATTTACGGAGTCATTGCTGCATCTAAAGTGAAAATTACTGCCAAGTCTTATGGTGATCAAGTATCACAAAAAGCTAGTAATCTTCAATCTCTGCCAAGCTCAACATGAAGGAATGCACGACCTTTTACAATCATGTCTACACAACTGGACCTCAACCTCAACCTATTGGTGCAGTGAATATTTTTCTCTTTTTCTCTCCAATTATTCAACAGGAGTGAATTATAGTTACCAATTATTCTGGGATTTCCCCTTCCTCCAATTCATTTGGCAAGGGGAATAATTCACTAGCACCAATTATATCTATTTTATTTTCTGTTTTCTTGGCAAAATCACTATCAAAATCAAAAAGATCCCCAGGACTTGTTTGATCCAAAATGTCATGATAGAAATCCATCAAATCTTGATCGAAGTCAAAATCTATATCTTCTTCAGGTAGCTTTAGATTCTTGGTTTCTGACAAAGAATGTGAAAGATCACCTCCGGTGTCTCCTTCAAACAGAGACTTGTTGGAGGAATCATCTGGTGCTATCTCAGAACTCGTATGTTGGTTCACCAATTCATGTGATAAACTTGATTCCACTTGCTTCATTATATCAAAAACCTGAGGATCTACAGAGCTGTTGTCATCTTCTATCACCTCCTCCCTAAATGATAACCCTTGGGGGATTTGATTTTCTTCACTATCTTTCTGTGGTGATTTATGCTTTCTTGTATTCACATCCGTAATAACTTCAAAATTGATTCTGTGAGACGGCAAGAAAACAAAAACAACAGGAAACTCCAAAATGACTATATCTGCTAGTTGCTTTCTGATTGGCATTTTAATATCTATCTCTTTGAAAAGTGATTTGGGACCCTGTATTTGCATGAACCAGATAGAACTAATGAGTAAGAATAAAAGCATGTCTTAATGTGTTCGGTCAATGTGATCCTACAAGTCTGCAAGTTCAGTACGATACTGAAATTCAACAGTAGAAATTGGCAAAGAAAACCCACCTTTGGGTATTTACGAATGAAAAGCTTCAGAGAATCCAGCTGGACTTCACAAAATGGCCGTAGCTGATTATTCCATGGACCAGGTTTAAGGTGCTTCTCTAGAATGGAGTAAAAGCTTGAATTTTCATCAACTCTAGACAAAATGAGCACAACATCCTTTCAATATTCTATGGACTCCAAGCATGCACTAGGAAGGTAAGGTACAGTAATTTGTATTCTAAATCAAAGGCACCATCAATGTTACTCACCCATGGTCATGTAAAACAATATCTGTTGACTGAAAACGCCATTCAATTGTCCAAGATATAAACTTCTTCCTGAAAGCATTGTATGAAACAAAAGTTACCACCTTCACAATCCAAAATTGAAACATTCCTACAAGCTAGACCTCCCTCTGAGATTGTGTTAGAATATAAATCACACAACTTGATAAGAAAACCTAATAATCAGACTACCACACACACATCCACTAGGTATACTACAGATCATATCCACTATACACCAAAAGATAAAAAACTAAACAAGGAAACAATAATGAAACTGAAGCTAGTTATCATAAAACGATGAAAAATACCTATGATCATATCTAGACTGGTTTTTCTGTCTTTTCGACATTCCAGGAGGTAGAAACATCAGTTTGGTTTTCCTGCTCCCAGCAGCATTCTTTAGGCTTTTAAGTGGATGAGGTAACCTGAAATATGAATATGAATGAATGCCTAATTTAGATCTCATTCTCTGAGCAGATTCAGCCACCCTCTTCACCTCCTCCAGCAAACTATAATCTAAAGTAAACAAACAAATTAGCCATACGGATTTTAACAGAATCCACCAACAAACATCGCAGGTGTACCCATTAATGAAAAATCCTATCAGACACAACAAGTAATATAAAAAAAAAAATGCACAGAAAAATGCCGAAAAATACACCAAGAATAACAACTGTAAATTTCATGAATAATTGAAAAGGGGGTCTCATCCTCTCTACGAGTAAAATAATACAAAGCCATAATTTTTGTCAAATATAATTAAAGAGTACTTCAACTCATTTTCTATCCAGCAAGAAAATTGCTTTCTCACTCAAACTAACATGACATGACAAAAGGTCGCTTTGGTTAATCGAAGAACATTAAGGAATAAAACAATGTTATTGTGCTTATGCAATCAAGTAGGAAAAAAAAAGTTATCAGCATTTAAGACCGAGTACGAGGATTAAGAAACAAAGTACCTGATAGAAGGATGTTATCGTCGAACTTCGAAAGAGGAACAAACAGAGTCTGGTTCTTCTTCCCGCTGCACCCAGTTCGCTCTTTGTGAGATTTCACGCAAGGAAGACTGCAAGTGTGTAAGGAGCAACCGGGGCACGTGTATTTCCATGGGTTCGATTTGCACTCTTCACACACTGTTGGTCCTTTCGTGAGTTTTCGAATTGCGGCTTGTTCTTCTTCGGTTTGTGGCAAAGAAGAGGACATGTTTGTGATTCCACTGATAGCGTTGCTTCAAAATCTCGTCACGGTGAGTGCACTTCGGCGCGGCTAGGGCATACGATGGAAAGAAACACAGGATTGTTCTGTAACAAGGAGGAAGAAGAAACTGAAGAACTATTAAATAGTAATGGTTTTTAAATATTTTATAATTTTTAAAATGTTAAATATCTTTTCTTCTTTAATAACTAATAAAAAAACCTTCATGTCTATATATCTTTTAGAAAATAAATAAAAGAATAATAATGGTTAAATAATAAAGAGACTATGTAGAAAACAATGTCAATGATTTAGATAGTGATTTTTTTTAAGTTCATAAGAACATGTTTTGCAACCATTTTACGTGTGGCTATTTAACAAATATTATATGTAATCATTATCAATTACTTTAATAATTTAATTGATTTTTTAATAAAGATTAAATATATTTTTGTTTTTCAATTTTTAATGAAAATTAAAATTAGTTTCTTTTAGAAATTTTAAATCAATTTAGTCCACCAACGATATAAATGAATGAATTTAGTACTTTTAACCAAATATTTATAAATTTATTTGACATTTTAAATATATTTCTTTATAATATTTCAGTTTGTTTAAACCGTTTAACATATATGTTCGTTTTAATATTTTTGAGAAACTCGTTTAAAATGTTGAATAACCTTAAAAAGAATTTACGATATTTCTAAAAATGAAAAATTAAATTAATTTAAAGTTTTTAAAATAGAATAATTCCATTTTTTAATAAAAGTTGAAAGACAAAAAATATTTAACTCTTTTAATAATTATTATTAAGAAGGATATCAAAACCAATTTCATCTAAACACATATTTTATACATATGTGTGTCCAAATCCGGATGGAGGTTAGGGAACGGGTTAAAATCAAAATATTATTTTTGAAATTTTTTTAAAAATTTGGGGGTGGTGAATAGAGATATTAATCCTCTTATTTTTCTCTCGGCCCAAAACCATATACTGGACTGGGTGGGTTCAAATCCAAGCAACAGGTTCAATTTATTCTAACATTGCATTTGAGGTGTACTGAAATCCAAATAAGGCTGTTGCTTTCTTCACTCTCGTAATTACTAATAGAAGCCTCATAATAATAGGAAAAGATACCATCATCCTTAATTATTCCATTGCTGATGCAGTTGCAAAGGAAAAAGAGACAAAATGTTGCAGAGAGAGAAAAGGAGAGAAAATGTAAAAAAAACATTTAAATATTTTTTATTCAAACGTGTCAAATATTATAAATAATTTAAATATTATTATAAAATAATTTAAAATATCAAATAAATTTAATAAAATTTAAATTTAAAAATCTCTAAAATTTGAAAAATTAAATTAAGTCAAAATTTCGATCAACTGGTATTCCATTTTGAAAATGGCGGGGGATTTTATATTTGTACTTTTCTGTGTTCCAGTAGGATTCATTTTTACATAAGTATTCTTACGAGTGAATTAGAATTAACTTTTGTAGTCACTAACTTCTGAAATCTACGATTAAAACTTTTCTTTCCGAAACAAATCAGAAGTGTTGCATATTCTCAATTGGAAAATTCACCAAAATGTTTCAAACCCAACTTATATATGTTTTATATATGTTGTATGTTGAATTTTGCTTTAGCATTTAGCCATGATTGAACTAAAATTGTTTGGTCCAAAAATGAGTTAGGTCCAATAGGTGGCTCACTGAAACTAATTTCTTTCTTAATATATTAGAATTATTAAAATTAATATAAGTTAAAATTCTCTTTTAGTTCACTATTCTTTATAACAGATTTAATTAAATCCTTGGTTTTTATTTGGTTCAATTTAATTCTATAATTTTATAGAATGATCTAATTAGGTCAATTTTTTTAGAATGGTATTAGATTTTCATTAAAATTAATATATCAATTATTTCACTTAAAAAGTCTAAATTGAACCAAATCAGATGGTATGAAAAGTAGAGGATCAAATTAAGATTTTAACCATTAATATATTATTAACTGTTTATCAATAGCTCAATAAATTTAGACAATCATAATAAAACACTTACTAAAATTTAAGATCATTTACTTACTATATCGAAAACAATCTCAAAACAATACAGTGAGTTCAAAATATCTATTAAGTTTTTCCTTTTTTTTTTATCTGCTGAATAGTATAAGTACATTGATGTTAGTATTTTAACATCAAAATCAATGTACATAATATATTTGAAAGGCACATAGAAATTTAGTAAAAAATCCAAATTTCAAAATAAATACATTCATGTGATTATAAACAAGTTACAAAAATAATTTAGTCAAACACCTAAAACAATCTTTATAGCTGAATTTTTAGATGGATTCGTCAGTTCAAGAACTGTGTTTATAGAACTCCACAATGAATTGTTCTTCATCATGAACTCTTAAAAGTCTTGAATGAGAAAGTGAGGAGAGAAGAGAAAAAAAAAAAAAAAAAAAAGCAAGATAGATGAAAATTTTCGAATTTTTAACATGCGTAAGAAAAACAACAAAACTTAGTAACTTAAACAGTAATATATAGGATTCACTATTAATAACTTTTGAAATAATATTTTTTCTTCATCATATTTATTTCTTTGTCGTTCTTTGACTATATAATATATCACGAGTTTTATAAAACATGTTTATGAATGACGTTTTGGTGGTATGGTTGGATACCCATTTTGTTCCTCACATAAATCAAGCCATAATAAATGGAGGAGCATGAATTGACAACCCTAATTCACTTACACTATTTGTCCAATTTGAACGAGGAGGAGCGTTTGAGTTGAGTGGAAAATGACAGATTTGTCCTTTACCAAGGTTCATAGAAAACATAACACTTAGGACAAAATTGGAACGTGCATCCATTTGGAGACATTAAGAAGAAAGGTTTCAATAGTAACATGGCTTTCCGTACTGCATGGCAAACCCATTTTTTTCCACGTAAAGACAAACAAGTGGTTTAGAATTTTGCATTATGAATCGATACTTGTATTTTTCTAACCCTATATATCTATTTCTTCTTCTTCTTCTCTGTGTATTTCTCTATTTAAATTTCAAAATCCCATGTCTTAGGGTTGTGTTGTGGGGTTCTAATAAATGACTCATACAAATGCTACTTCCCTTCTGCTATGAGCCAAAACATGGAGTGGGACATGTTTTCTTCAATTTCACTTCATCAATTCATGAAAGAGAAACCAAATCCGTGTCTCATGCTAAACATAATATGTTTTTTAATGCACAAAGCTTTTAAGGTTTTCAGATAGAAAATTAACCCATGTTTCTTTCGACAAAAGCACCTGGTTAATTTTTTACAAAAAGAAAACAAAATACAAATAGGTAATTTTCAAAAATATTACGAAGATGGATATTATATCAAGGTAAATACGGTTACATGTAAAAAAAATACTTCGTTAAAGTGACGTGACTTTAGTTTAAAATATTTTTAAAGTTGAAATCATATCAATATAATATAACTTTAGTTCCAAACATTAAGTTATACATCTTAAAATAACTTCTACCAAAATTGTATTAAAATGGTGTTATTTTTGACCTAACTTCAATTTAAATTAAAATAAAGTCATACTATGTTGATATAGTTTCAACTTAAAAATATTTTTTACCAAAATCATGTCACCTTAACAAGATTTGTTTTTAATAAAATTATATCAAGTGATACAACTTATCCATATTCATTTTTTTTTTAAATCTACCCATTTGGATAATTTTTCAAAAACTTTGCATCAAAATGGTGCTTTTGTCTTTCTGTTCTCAAACATGAACGGTTTTGAAGGTTATTTATTTATTTTTATGTTTTCTTGAAGGTCTTACATATCGTGTCTTATTTCATGTTCCTCATCAAATCCATAAGGAAAAATAAATATCATGAGATTCTCTTTAAAAAAATTTCTGATTCAAATCTTAATGTAGAATATACAACACTTATTGCTAAGATTACAATAATATTTTATCATTAAATTATAATTTTTATGATCATCATAAATATTTTTTATTATACTATTATATTCAAGAGTCATTCTGTATTTTTTTTTATATATTTTAATACTAAATTGATAATTTCTCAAAAATTCAATCGACCATTTTTACTGTGATGCTCGAAGAAAAACTTATTTAACATAAGTTTGATCATTACTATATTTGAAATTTTAATGAAAGAGATGAAATATAACAGATAGTTTACAGAGATATGTTGAAAAAAGAAAATTATAGAAAGTTAAAAGATATTGAATTTTGACCATGTAAAACGTAACAAAAGTCAACATGTAGGTACACTCTGTTACGTGACCCAACAATAGTACAATGTACGATAAAATCAATAAATATTAGATAAGCTTGATCCACCATATGTAGAAATAGTTAATGTAATATTTTATACTGCATGTTCCTCAATTTACTATTATTCAAAAAATCTAAACAATAACATTATTTTGTAAAAGGTAGATTCATGAAAAATGTATCTTAGGATTTATTTTATAAGTTAAAAAAAAATTAAACTAATACCAGAATTAATTTCATGATTATACGTTGAATAATAAAATAGTTTTACATTTATGATCAATAAACAACAACAACTTACAGCTATGATTTTGTATATTCAATAGTTATGATTATAATATCAAACTGTTTTACACTTTCATGGTATAACTTATTGTTTTCAATATATGGATAACCACCTTAAAATATCATGACAGAATTAAAACCAATTAACTGGAATCAATTTCCAAGAATCAAACAATAAATAAAAGATTGAACCTGAAAATTTTGACATTAGTTTATAAACACAAATATTATATATTTTTAGCTTCTATGATTTTTTCGAAATTAAAGTATACTATAAGAAAAGAATTTAATTTATGTAGTCTCATAATTTATCTTTTTTTTTTTGAATAAAAATTTAGCATATCTTACATCATCTTGTTGATGGAATGGTGTGAGATGATGTGTAAAATTCAAAATTGGCAATGTTGGTTCAATCTTAGGCGCCATATATATAAAAGCAAAACCAACAACCCAACGACGTTTCTTCAACTATTTTTCTTTCTTCTTCTTCTCTTCTCTTTCTTTCGCCATTCCCTTCTCTCACCAACCAAATCTTCGCCATTTTCTTCTTCCTCATTCCCCCATCAATGGAACAACACTAACAACCAAACAAAACTTCCAAACTCTAATTTAACTGCTTCAATTCCTAACTTTCTCTCTCGTTTCCGGGAAAATCGACCAACCCCGAATTTTCCCAGAAACGAGAGAGGAGGTGACGGGATTGCGGCCAAAAATATCATTTTTCAATCCTTCATTTGGAGATCACTGTTTCGTAGCTTCTGTTGGCCGTGTTCCGAGTCAGACCAGGGAGTCCCACGTTGGGGAATCGTTGAAATTTCAAAAAACTTGCTTCAGAATCTGAATTGGCTATGAACTTAGTGCGCGTGCATTGATCACAGCTCATTAGGCTCTGGGGAGAGAAAACAGAGAGAGAGATAGAGAGAGAGAGAGAGAAAGAGAGAGAAAGGTGTCATGGATGAAGAGTTCGAGAAAATCGAGGTTGAATACGCTCCTCTTTCCGAGGGACAGGAGATTGACATTGAATACGAGTTCGACGCGCCTCAGTTCTTCGCTTTCACGCGTCGAGAGACGGCTTGGGACGCTTCCGAAGCAGAGCAGTGGTTTGAATACGCCACGAGCTACCCACCTTCACGTAAGACTTTCACGAAAATCAAACAACGCTGTTATCTTTTGTCGTGTTTGGCGAAATGGGTTGAGTTTGTTTTTTCTTCTGTCTGAAGTTGATGAATCGTTGGATGAGTTTAATTCTCGTCTTAATGTTCAAGCTGTAATTTACTATGCATGGCGATATTTGATTGATCGTTGCATTAAGATTGAATGCTTCTCAAAATGAAAAAAGGGTTTTGATTGTTTTTTTTTCTTTTTTTCCTTTGCTTTGTGTGTAGCGTTTCTCTTGAAGACGAAGCGGGGAAACTGTGTTAGTAGCACGGAGAAGGAACATGTTTCAGATGTTGATGATGATAATAGCACAGGTAATGGTTTCATGCGTTCTACATTGTTGTTAAAATGACACAATGTTTAGATGCTTATTGTTTGCCTTGTGATTCAGGGATTCAATGTTGCTCAAAATGATTATCTTAAGATTTTGCATTTCGAATATATGAATTTGCTCAAAATGAATATTAGAACTTCTTGTTGATGTTTTTTTTGTTAAAATGGTCCCTTTCTTGTAGCATGAGATTGTTCAGTTTTCCAAATTCAGCTGCGTGTATGAAATCTGAGAAGAAATTGTGTAGTTTTGAAAGCTGATTACATGTTTATTCTTTTAACAAGATACGTCAAGTGGGAAAACAAAGCCTCTCAGAAAGTCAAGTCCATGTAAAGGAAAAGATTTCTCTTTTATGAAACCAACAGCAAGTAATTTGGCCAAGAAGAAGAACGTTTTAGAAGTTCGGAGCCCTGAGTCCATCAGGTATCAGTTATTTCTCACCTCCTGATTTTCATGCTGATGATGAACAATGTCATCTTTTGTGTTCAATCACAATTTTTTGAGTTTAACTTCTTCTATGCATGAAGTAATTTTTTACATTGATAGTCTTATTATATATGACAGTTTATGAATGAATGACACTATAAGAACATTCACATTGTTATGGATTCTCTGGTCATTTCTCTCATAAAAACTTGATTATTGATTGTTCATTCTATTGCTGTGTTAGATCTTACAAGCTATATTGATGTCATTCTCTGGCATTTTATCATATCAATATGAATAATATAACAAGACATTTCTTTGTTATGTCTTTTCCCTGGTGAAAATTTGTTTTATCCATTTCTTATTACTTTCCTTTGTTGTTAATCTCTTTTGCCATCTAATCTCAGCAGGTTTCAGAGACCGAATTCTTCTCCCACAGATAGCGCATTAACCAAAAGGCAAAAGCTAGAAGCTGGTTACTTGCGCAAGGTATGACATAGTTTATATTATAAACTTTCTTTCTCAAGTTTTTGAGTCTTAACTTTAGCTTAATACAATTTGGTAGTACTTACAATTAATGCATCTCTTTCTCTCAATTCTCACAATACCTTAATGTCATGTTGCAATCTACTTTTTCATTTTCAACTAAGAAAACTGAGCAATTGTCTTCTTTTATCTTTTGCACAGGAGTATATGTTCTTATCTTAGATTGCATTCTTTCTGGAAATTAAACATTAGGGATATACAATGTTTTTAATCTGGATTAGTCTCCATGAAAAACTGATATTTAGCAAATATGTGCTTTGCATTTTTTTTAAATGTGTTTACAGTTAATATTGCTTCAGTTTGATTTTTTGTTATTCATGACAGGTTGCCCGTTTGAAGCATCAAATTCGCTTTACACATAAGACTGAGGAGGTAATGAATCATCTTTTTATGGACTATGATCCATCAAATTCACTCTATCTGTTTCTAGGCACTGCACCTCTAAAGAGAGTAGAAACAAATGCCAGATGAATAGACATAGAAAGAGTAAACGATTGGAGAAACACAGAGTCACTAACACGTAGTCCCTTTCAAATGATGTTAACACCAATTTAACAAAAGGAAACATAGACTCCTTTTAAATAAAATGGTTGAGAAAAAAAAATCACATTGAATAAACCTTTCAAATATTGGAAAATTTGAAAACTATTACATGAACCATATAACCCTTTTTGGATTATGATGCAGGTTGATCACCCTGTTCCCAATTCAGCATCTAAAACAAATGTTACCATTGCTAAAGAACCAAATTTGGTGACAGCCCTTAGGGCACATAGACAGAACAAGTATATCAACTACTTCTCTAGTTATATTGAACATCATGGTTTTGTTACATTTTAGTAATAAACCATATCCAGCATGATAAATTGTTGTGTTGTGCATTTTGATAGGTGTAAAACCAGTGGTGAATCAGGTGGACCTACACAATCAAGTTCTCAGGAGTCTAAAGCAAAACCCTTGAATAAAAAAGTAAGTGCTTTTTATCAGTTTGTACTTAGCGAAGAAACTAATTAGCACTCAATCATACAGCATGTAAATGCATACTTTTGATAATATAATAATTAACTTTTTGGATATGGCAGATTTTGGAGGGTCCTGCACAAACATCGTCTAAGATGAAAACATCACGACCAACTCAATGTCAAGTAATTAATAACTTTTTCTGTCACAATGTTTCTTTTCTTGTGCATCAAACTCTATGTAGTGAGTTAGTACTTATTATGTTTTTTGACTTTTGTTTTTCAGGAGTTCCACTTGAGAACATCAGAGAGGGCAATGCAAAACACATCTAATAATGTTAGTTACTTAAATTTGCTTTATTTGTTGATGTTCTTGTTGTGTATTAAGAATTGTTTGCTTCTGTTTCTGTTTATTTAAAGTAAAATTATTTAGTTTTGTATTTCCAAGCTGTCATATTCTCCTTTCTGATAAGATATTTTTAAACATATTTTATTCAATGAACTTCTTATAATTTTAAATAAATTTTATATATTAAAAATGTTTTGGAAAATATGTTATTAGTGCTCTGTTAATTCATAACTTTATATGATTTTCATTTTAGGGGCGAAGAAGTCTGAAATGCAATTCTATCTCAAATACCGAAACAGGGAATCTCAGAAGGTATGAAAATATAATACTGTATGGAGACATATGTTTTGTTTGCAGTTTTTATTTTTTGTAATGTGGTTTTAAAATAACTTACATTTTTCTTTCAAAACTTAAAAGAAAAATATTTATTATCGAAATACTTTTTGTGGTTTGCTTTAGTTTTCAAAAATACTAACATAATCAATGCGAGTTTTAGTATTTTTAATTAATGTTTTGGTTTTTATTTCACTTTAAATAGACTCCATTAAATTATATTACTTTTAAACAGTTGTTATATTTTATAAATTTTGCTTCACAATTTGTAAATATTTAAACTTTTATAATATTTTACTTACCCTTCGGTTTTTTGTAACTTAAAAAATTAATTTGGGTTTGTGTTGTTGTTATGACTAATAGTAACTTAAAATATTGTATTTCATTATTAAGATTTAGTGTTTTGTATAACACCCAAATTTTTAATTTTAAGATTTTCATTATTTTATATCAATTCGCATTTAATATAAGTTTCATATAAACTATTAGTATGTATTGGAGAAACTTATTTATTAATCATTATTTAAAAGTAATTAGAAAAAATTAATAAAAATTTTCAGTAAAAATCACATAGAAATATACTGATAAATATTTAGACTGTCTTAATAAGCATTTTTATTTCTGAGGCTTTAATTACTCCAAAGACAAAGACAATAGTTAATAAAATAATGTGATATAAAAATATTTTTGTTAATAATTATATAAGTGGGATCAGTAATGAATGATTCCATTAATGTATCTTTTGAGTGCATATAAATAAGCAATTTTTTTGGAATGTTCTCTTCCCTCACAGGACACACTCTGGTACTGTGGGATCAGTGCAGGAAAAATGTAGAACCAGTAACAAACTTCGAGGTAGCTCTGATGTTAAGGTAAGCAAATTCTCCATCCAATTTTTTAATATAACTAAAAAAATCATATTAACTAAAAATAATTAATAATATTTTAAAAATGGGATACTAAAATAGGATGAAATTAATTTAGATTTTTATATTTGAAACATAGAAGAGTGTTATTAACTGATGTTTGTGGTGCTTGTTGAAGAAGCTCTCAAGTAAAAGTGAAAGAGGTGTCTTCCGAAATATTAAAGTATATCCATTGGTAATTCGTTTTGCTCTTGTGTTTCTTTTCTGAGTTTACCATGTTTTTATATTGTAATTCAATTTTTCATTCATAGGAGCTAAACGACCAGGATTCTACAAATGAACCACCCTCTGAATTGTTTAGCAAGGTACTAAAACTTGTTCATTTTCTTATCAAATAATCTGTTCTAAGGTTCACATTTTATGCATAATTCAATGCTTATAATGATTCATGTTTGCATAAAGACACAAATATTGGTTTTTAATCTTGGGGCCGAATCAATTTGCAGCTCACACTGGCTTCTGAGGTGGAACAAACGGCAAAATCATCATCAAAGAAGCAGACAATGTCCAAGGTTTATCTCTCTTACCATATTCTTATGACACAAACTAAGATTGTTTGTGAATATAGCATCCTACTAAAGCATGGATATTCCTATTATTATTCTATTGAAGGGCTCGAAGGAGAATAGACATGGATCCTTTCAAGATAACGAGGTATGGTAATGTAGATTCTTTCAAAGCTTTTTTCACATTCATTCATGTTTCACACTTGACAGCATAAAAATCTATATGCAGAGAAGATGTTTGAAAAAACACCTCTGCAGAACATGATGTAATGAATTATTGAAATAATCTATTTTTCACAATTACTCATATGCAAGTCTTGTTTTATACTTGACATTTAACATCTAGAGAATGAAAGTGGTGAAAGAAGGAATGCAGAGATCATGTGTGAAGCAGTATCAACGTGTGAATGAAATGAGGTCCCTCATCTCAAAGCAGACCTGTATGCTGGCAAGTAGACACAATTCCAAATCTAATCTGTTTTTTTGAGGTTGTTTTATGTTTATAATGATGGCATCATTATGGGAACTTAACTTAGAAGTACTAAAGTTGCAGCAACTTGTTGTTTTTGACTCAGGAAATATGATTCTAATAGAAAATATAGTGGTGTTTCAGATTGGTGCTCGTTAGTGTAGAACATTTGGTTAAAATTCCACAAAATGCTACTCTGAATGACAGGAAGTTCAGCAATAAGAAACACTGGAAACCAACGAAGGGGCATTGTTTGGTGATATGTGGAAACAAAGGATTGGTTAGGGAGGAAGTTACAAGATAAAACCTAATGCACTTATGTATGTATTGAACAACATAGCATTATACTTTGAAGATTCTTCAAAGACACAAATGAAATGTGGTACAGTTGAGGCGTAAAAATAGAATAATACTATACTTGTAAATTGTTGCTTGTTTCCACTACAGTTTACCTGCTTTTTGTAAGTTCAAAGCATTTGAGATTTTTTCAGATTCATTTTCTTTGACAAGCTTCAACCAGTAGTATTGCGTTTACTTATACACTAACTCTCAATACTCATTTGTTACTTTTACAGAAATTATAATATTTTAAATTAAAATAATAAATACTGTTATGCCGCTCTATATTGTAATGTTTAACATTTATTCAAAATTGAAATAAAACTTGGAATAATATGAAAACACCTAACTTGTTTGGTTATTGACTTCCACTATTGTATGGAAAATTGTTAAGTTTTTCTATACTTTCAATATAAAGCATAATTTAGGTTATTCAATATTTAGAGGCTTCAAAATGTAAAATATAAAATTGAAAAATAAAGTTAAATATGAATAGTGAAATTTCAGAAAATTAGAAGAGATCAATCCTATATTCATACAACCAAACAATCCAAATAATACAGTTCTCTGTATATTACATTTAAGTTCAACAATCAACCAATTTAATTAATTAATTAAATATATGTAAATTAAATTTCAATTCATATTGGATTATCAAATTAAGATTCAATTAATTCATTATTTGAATTTTAATTTGAGAAACATATTATCACAGAAAGAAAAATAGAAATTGAGAAAAAGAAGAAAAGAAGAAAAAAATTAATCGAAGAATGATTAGTGTAAAAGTCAATTTATGTTGTTTAATGTTGATTTCGTGAGAGATTTAGTTATCAATTACAAAATAATTAAAACACAATAAAAGAATAATAGAAGAATATGAAAAGATTAAAATATATAGAAAAAAAAACTATGATTGAAAATTGTGCAATTGATTTTTATATGTAGTTTTGACCAGAATTAGGTCTCCCATAAGCTTTGAACCTAAATTCTAATTTTGCAAACTCAAGAAATTATAGACCTAATCTGAGCTCTAATCAACTTTAGAAGTCATTAAAAATTTGTAAGCTAAAACAAACAAAATCACGGTAGGATTCTCTTTACAAATTTTCAATAAATATATCAAAATTTTTAAAAATAAAAAAAAAAAATCCAAATCCAACAAATCAGACACCTAAAAGTGTAGAATCAATGTAATTGAAATAAGACAAAAATAATGTTTCCAAAAAATTTATGAGAGTAAATATGAGATGAACTAAAAATACAAAGTTAACACAATTATTATTAATAAAAAATGAATTAAAACTAAAATTTAGACAAAAGTACCATCACTATACGATAAAACTACAAATATGTATATAAATATATACTAACAGTATATTTTCAATGTTAAACAGAGGATCACACCAAGAAATCCAGTAAAAGTTCTAGACTCGTGTATGACACCCGAATACAAGACAAGAAGAGTTTAATATCGAAAATTCACAAAAGATTATCATTCTAAAGTTTTCTTGAGCATACAAAGGAATATAGTAGTAATTCAGTTGATGTAATTCAGTTCACAAACTGTCTGAAGGAAAGGAACCATTGAGTGACTACTACTCTAAAGACTAAATACTTCTACAAAATACAGTTCTATATATAAGCCCTATTCTCTTTACTGTTAAATGTTTAAGACTTGATAGTCTCAAAAACTATAACAATCCAATGGTTTCAGGGGAAATTATCAAATAATTTCCAAAAAGATTGGAGTTCTTTCAGCACCCTCTTCACCCCAACCTTTGGCTTCGCCTATAGGCTGTTATTTGATACAACATTCTCAAAGCGAACAAACCATTGATCATTAGAGCATTTCTGAGATTGTAACCGTTCCATTTGTGGGGGATGGAGGTTGTTACCCTTTTGAATCAAAAATTGTGCATAATCAATGGTCTTTGAAGGAGGGGCAAAGATGCTGCTGGGAGGTGCTGGGAGTAGTGATGCCAAAACCCTGGCAACCTCATGCATAGTTGGCCTCTCAGAAGGGTTTCCTTTTGTGCAGAGAAGAGCAAGCTGAAAGGTCTTCTTTACATGGGTCAGATCCATGCAGGTAATAGACACCTCAGGATCCACAGTCTCCATTATAGTGTTGTTATCTGCCTTGGATAATATCTGCAAGCCATGTTCCACACAACATTATTCCCAGCTTCAACATTTCATATCTCAAATCATGTATGAGTTCTTTTGCATACACAAATGTGTTTGGTTTAGCTTTGGATGACAACAAAGCCTTGTTGAAGTAGAAGAGGTTGTTATAGTGTTGTTACAGACACTATTCTGCTTGATTAAAGACAGAACTATTAGAAGAAAAAAAATGCAGAAAACACTTACCAAGTGATGCAGGTTGGAATCATTGTCCACTGCTTTCTTCCCTGTTAATAGCTCAAGTAGAACAATACCAAAGCTATACACGTCAGATTTTTCATTCAACCTAGAACTCCTGGCATACTCAGGGTCAATATAGCCTATTGTCCCAACCACAGATGTTGATGCATGTGTTCTTGTAGTTGACAAACATTTGGCAATGCCAAAATCAGAGAGACGAGCTTCAAAGTTCTCATCTATCAGAATATTTGAGGACTTGATATCCCTGTGAATGATTCTAGGATTGCAGTCATGATGGAGGTAAGCAAGTCCTTCAGAAGCTCCCACAGCAATCCTCAACCGTGCTTCCCAATCAAGTTTTACCTTTTTCAAGGGACCTGTTAGAAAAGAAAGGTAAGCAACAAGAACAATCTTAAGCCACCTTCATACATATTTACCTTAAAATAAGGTTCTAGTGTAAGTAAATATACCATGTAGAAGATCCCAGAGAGAGCCATTCTCCATATAGTCATAGAAGAGAAGATTTCCATTAGGAGTTAGAGCATAACCATGCAAAGTGACAAGATTCCTGTGTCTGATGCTACCAATAGTTTCAAGTTCTGTCTCAAACTCCCTTGAGTTGTGTTGATGCTGGTTGTATAGTCGTTTAATTGCAATTGGCCGGGAATTCTTCAAAACACACTTGTACACTGTACCTGAGGCACCATATCCTACAATATACTTCTCACTGAGATTCTCAGTAACTCTCATGATATCATCAAAGGTGTGGATGGCCAGGCCCATATGAAGAATTACAAGTTTTGGTGGCCCTGAAGAGAAGGAAGAAAAAGAGAAAAACAAATGAGAATTTCTAACATAACAATACTAGACAGTATCATGTTGAACATACCTTGTTCAGTTCCACTGGATCCTTTAATCAACTCTATGGATTGGCTTGATCTGTAGAGAGCAACAGTTACCATCGCCAATAATATGATGGTACCAACTATGAGACAAACAACTGCAGCCCTTGAGAAAACCACTGAACAAAGAAGTACAAAATAATTGTAACTATGTATAGATATAATCATCATACATATAATTGTAACTATCAAGTCATCTAAGATGGATATCACACACCTCTGGATTTTGGTACGTAAGGATCACATATGGATCCTAACCAATTTCCGCATAACAATGGATTTCCAATGAAGCTGCAACATATCATATTACAAGTCATTGATAAATGAATTAAGAAGCCAAGAATATCCTACAGTTTCCTTCAATACCTGTCAGCTGAAAACCGTGAGAAGTTCTTCATTAGAGGAATGACCCCGGATAAGTTATTATATGAGACATTCCTAACAAATAAAATAAAGCATTTAGACCAACTACTCAGACGCAACACAAATCTGTAGAAAATAATCAGAAAGGAGGCAATGGCTAGCTGCTAGGAATACACACAGGGAGTTAAGACTTAAGCAATTTGTAAGCTGATCTGGAATCTTCCCACGCAAATCATTGTTGTTTAAAATCCTATTAGAATTACAGAGAAACGAATAGCATGTTATTTAGAATATGAGTAGTTTCAAAATATCAACTAGGAAATACATCATTGCTTAACATACAGAGACACTAGATTCTGCAGCTGACCAATTTCTGGAGGTATACTACCCAACAGAAGGTTGAATGAGATGTCACTGAAGGAAAAAAAAAAAAAAACTTATAAAACCAAAAAAAAAAATAATATAATGGGAATCAAGTGAAATTTAACCTTTACAAAGTTTAACAAAACTCACATAATTTGTATGCTTCTAAGATTCCCAAATTCAGCAGGCAAGGGACCCTGAAGACTATTATGGCTTAAGTTCCTATATACAATGTGAAAATATCACAGCTACATTAGCAAGTGAAACACAAAGTATAAGGTAGATCAAATTGTTTAGAAGCAGCATTTGCCTTACAAAGTTAGAAGATGCTCAAGATAACCAACAGACCCTGGAACATGCCCTGAAAAATTATTGCTAGATAGATCTCTAAAACATGAAAAGAAAAAAAGAATCAGCATATGTAGCAATTTTGTTAGGTTAGATATAGTTTCATGGAACTTACAACGTATCAAGATTTATTATATGGCCTAATTCAACAGGTATGCTCCCTTTGAAGTTGTTTGCAGAAAGGTTTCTGGCAATCCAACAAAAGTTTCTCATCATATTAATAAATTGAGAAGTAATCCACTACAAAAGAATGAAAGAAGTCTAAACGCAGTAAGATGAAACATACAAGTAAGTCAAGCTCTGGAGGCTGCTAAAGCTCAAAGGAATTGAACCACTTAAATGATTTCCATGCACATTACTGCAGAAGTAAACAAATGATTGGACAATATTCCAAGCTAAGGTAATGAAAAAATAAACAATGTTCAAAAGCATTCCACAAAATTTCAAACTAGAGCTCAGAATTCTTACAACTTATTCAAGGCCGTACAGGAGCTAATGTTAAGTGGAATAGATCCTTCAAGATGATTATTGGCAAGATTCCTGGATGACATTAACTGATGCAAATTAACACACCACCAAATTGAGAAATGCAATAATAATAATAATAAGGCAGAAAGATCTAACTCACAATTCAAACAAGTGTTCGAGCTTCCCAAGTTCATCCGGAATTTGGCCAACTAGTTGATTGTCATTCAATTGCCTGTAAAAACAACTCTTCTTTTAACTTCATGAAAAAAGCAGGACACAATGAAGACAATAAATTGGAGATCAACTCACAGGTAGCTAAGTCTTGACATATTGCCAAGTTCTGGAGGTATTGGTCCAGTAATCATGTTTCCATGAAGGTACCTAAATTATGGAAGAAAAAAACTGAGACAAATCATTACTAATAGAAGTTATTACTCTGTGTGTGATTATACTTACAGCTTGCCAGTAAAAGACAGATTGCCTAGTATGGGAGGGATGGGTCCTATCAGCTCATTTTCACTCAAATCCCTGCCACAATGTGATAGTACACGTTATACACGATTCATCAGTGAACCAAAATTATTTTCAGAAACGTAAAATCAAACAACATATGTTCAGTATTAGTATACTTACAAAATGGCAAGGGCTTGCATTAAACCAATGACTTCCGGAATCTTACCAGTTAGTCTATTTCCTTGAAGTGACCTGGGAAGAAAAGTCACAACGATTCATGCATTATATACAATTCAAGGATACAAGATGATTAAAACAAATCTACAAGCAGGTGATACAAGATATTAAGAACATAATCTGATATCCCAACAAAACAATAGTAACAAGTTCACTGCCATGTACTTACAAAGTAGCTACTTGAAGAAATCCGATATTATAGGGAATCTCCCCAGAAATCTGGTTATATGACAGATCCCTGAAATTCATTCAAAAGGTTAAGTTACAATTTGGACAAAAACGAACTATAATGCAGCAATTAAAAGAACCAGTGATGTAACATACAAGATTTCAAAATTTGTGCAGTTTCCAATGCTGTCAGGTATGGTGCCAGTCAAATTATTGCCTCTCACATCACTGAGAAGTCACGTAAAACACAACAAAATAAAAAACTTAATAAACCAAAGATTAAAAGGATGTTTAGAAGGAAAGAAAGAAAAAAAGAAGAGAAAACTCATTGAAAGGGTTCAAAATACTCACAAATACCATAAACCAGTTAATTGACAGATATCAGGCGACAGAGTTCCACTCAACATGTTTCCCCGCAAGCCGCTATCTCATGGTTATATCACGAACAGTACAAAACCATGTAAGCTTTCGACCATTATTTATAAGATACAGTTGCATAGTATAATAAGATGTAACAAGAAATCTGTAATAGCTGAAAAAATAATTAACATTAAGGTAAAAAAAGATTAAAGAAGAGCTCACAGGTACTGCAGGACTTCATTCCAGTAGAGTAGCCTTGGAATCTCACCAGTGAGTCTATTTCGAGCAAGATCGCTGAAAACATAACCATACAATTGTTAGAACATTGTGAAAAGCTCCAGTCACAGTTATAACATCGTAACATAGCGACTTGTTAACTATCACAAGACTCACATTGGATCATATATTTGATTTCTATACGGCAAAGATGACAAAGAGGGAACTTACAGAGTCTTCAAGTTAGGAATTTGGGTTAATGTTGAAGGGATAGGACCAGTCAACTGATTACTCTTTAAATTCCTGCATTCGCAAGCTCAACTCAGGACTTGTTGTAGAATGATAAAACCAATGTAAAACATTGAATACAAATTCTAATTTCAATCTTACAGGAACACAAGCTGCTTTAGTTTTGATATGGAGAAAGGTATATCACCATATAGCAGATTATCAGACAAATCCCTTCCAATTAAAATGAAGAAGAAAATGTGATCAGCATTTGCATCATGGAAAATTTCAACAATGTGGAAAAACAGCATACAAATAAGTAAACAGAAACAAGACCGTAACATGGTTCATACAGATGAATAAGTGCAGCACAGTTCCCAATTTCATCCGGAATTTGACCGGTTAATTTATTCCCCTGCAGGTCTCTGTCAATGCCAGAAGTGCATGATTCAAGTTAAATGTAAGAAGAAAAAAAAACTAAGAAAGAAAAGAGTGTCATCAAATCAACCAAAAAATGATATTTACATGGATTGCAAGTTTCCTAAGTCACCAATGGTCGGTGATATCTCCCCACCAAGGTTCAAGCTTGACAAGTTTCTTTAGAAACAAGAAGTATTGTAAGTCGTTCAATCTTAGAAAATGTAACTAATCAGAGTGATTAATGCAATTGAAAAGTTCAGAGATAGAAGACTAACAGAGAGATAACAGTAAGGCTGACATTGTCACATAAGACTCCGCTCCAGGAGCAGAAATCGTCACTATGCAAATCATCCCAATCATGCAGAACATCTGCTACATTGCTGAATGAAGCCTTAATCTTCATCAATGCTTGTCCTACATACATTTTCACGTACATGAAAATTCAAGCACAACAAAACCTTATGGATGTAAAATGAATCAGTTATATTCTCTGAACAGTAAGAAAATTGACACACTATTTGACTCTATATGCAACTATCTTCATCTCTCTCCTGCTTTCTGTCTTCTTCATATACTTGTATCTCAAAAATACACAACAAAATCAAAAAGGGACAACTTTTTGTTGCTCCACGTTGAACTTCAAAAGACATTTTCCACAATCAATATAAAGTGACTCACAATCCATTCTTATGTAATTTCCAACATAATATTATGTCAAATTTTCCCATTTAGAGATTGCAATTAGAACATGGCTTAGAAACATTACTTGACTATGAAAATACATTAATTGAAAAAGGGATAAATTAAAAAAAAAGGTTCAAAACATGCTTAATATTCTTCAACATTCATAGGCCCAGTGAGAAATTTAAACTAATGAAAATCAAACAAATAAAGATATAAACACTACAGTAAAAATGTTAAACGATGGATACAACTAGGTTAACCTTGTCCAAGCAAATGAAAAAAAAAAGTGAAAGAGATAAAAGGGACTGGAAAATTAAATGATTATTCTTTACAGATTCAGGTTTGGGTGATTAACTATGAGGACTCGAATTTCTTTTAGTTTGAGTTACTGTTGAAGCTACATAACAAGATATATACAAGGACAGAAATTAATATTTAATATATGCTAACATAAAAGTATATAAACTTAACCAAAAATACAACAATGAAAAATTAAATGCATAATTGAACGCTTGATAATTCTTGTTTAGCTGTTACTTTATGGTATATTAACTTTTTATATTTTTCACCTCAAACTAATGAGATAAAAAAAAAAAAAAAACTTGCCTTTTGCTCAAGAGGCATCAAGAAAAAGAAATGCATTTGTTACATTCAATTGAAAAAGCACTTAATAGATGAACTCACAAAGCACGAGTTTAGTTCTCAAAAGAAACAAAATCGACACATCACAGCAAAAATATACGCCTCAAATCTTTCAACCTAACAAAGTTCTGCTAAGTCGCCAAAAATTAACCAGACACCAATGTAACAGAAGCCATAAGTAAAGCACAGTAAACATGAACAGTGGGGAAAAAACACCAAAAAATTCTCATTCAGCACCAAATCACACAAAAAAAACACTGTTGAAAAAAGAACTGTTCTTTACAATTTAAAACTGTTGCTCCTTTGTATATTTTCTGCAAAGAAGGAATATTTAAAACAAGGTTTAGTTATTTTGTCCTATACTTTTACAATATCCACATTAAAACGACAGATGAAATTATCAGAAGACCATTAATAGAAATAAAATTTAAACCAAACTCCACCAAAAACAAGTGAACTCACTCATCCACCCACTCACTAGTCACTCTGCAATCATTCAAGTCCTCAAGGAAACCCCATGAAAACGACCAAGCTTACATTTTTAACCCTCCAACAAAAACAAAACACGATCCTCGTACACACCCACATGCACGGACGCAAGAGAAACTCTTGTTTTCTCTCTGGGCCATGCAAAGGAAACAAATGAACAAAAGGGGTGTCTAAAGTGAGAGTGCACACACACCTTCGTCACTTAGAGGAGAAGCAAAAGGAGAGAGAAGAAGCAGCAGGAACTCCATTGCCAGGAGAAGCAACAGAAAGTGGTTTCTGAGCTCGGCAAGAAAAGCCAAGACACCTTTCATTGGAAAAGAAGTGAGAGAGATGAAGATGGAAGAGAGTGAAAGTGAGAAAGTATGATGAAGAATGGGTTATGAGTGAGGAAGTCACAGAAGAGGAGGGAGAGTGGTAGAGTAGAGTGCAGGCGTTTGGCGTGAAGTGAAGGGAAAAACATAAATGGGTTTTATGAAGAGAGAGAGAATGAAGAAACATAAATGGTAGCCGTCATTCTAGTCTATCGGACTCTACACACAAAACAATAGCAATGCCATTGCCAATGCCAATGTAGTACTTCTGCTAAATCATACGACAATGCTGTTCCACGCGCTTCTCTTTCACCTTCTCAACCTTCACTCTTCACTCTTCTTTCTCTGTTGCACTGCATTTCCATTTTCTTTTCACCATTTTCAAAGGATAAGTCACCATTTTTGGCTTTTCAAAGAATATAACAACAAGTGACCATTAAAAAACTCACTTTTGTCGTTACATCTCACAGATAAGTTATTATGAGTAAGATATACTGTTTTAAAACTAGTTTTATCACTTTTTTTTTTATTCTAAAAAGTCATAAAAAATAACTTTTAGATATATTCAATTATAAGAGTATAAAAATTATAAATTATGACTTTAGAATAACTAAGCTCTATGCTCTTAAAAAGGTTATATATATTTTTTTAAATATATTTTTAGTACTTATTTATCCTCATTAAATATGAGTTTTAATTTTTGTTCGGTAGTTTCAAATTAACAAAATTTACCACTCACATACTATATGAATTTTCATATTTCGTGAGCATTTGCAGAATTTATATCTAAATTTGTAAGAAACTTCTTTTAAAGTTTCTTATGAAAAACAATAGAAAAAATCAATAATAATGTGGGTGTGTAAACAAAAGTATTGAGCTGGGGTTTATTAATTTAACTATAATTCAAAATTATAAGTTACATTTGCGTGTTTAATATTTTATAACATTTTTTACACTAAATTATTATACAATTAAATATTAACGGGTATTATTCGTATATGTGTGTGGTAAATTGTAAATTTTATTTGGTATGATTCTCGATGTCTTGTATTTTTTATTTTATTTTATTTTTAATAATTTTTATATACCGATGAATGATTGACGGGTTTTCGACTTCAGTTATACTCAGATTATATGAGTAAAAATAAATGATTAACTTAATTTTCATAAAATTAAGTTAATTTTATAAAAAAATTATATAAAATATTTAATTTGTGTCGAAAAATTATATTTTAATAAAATGATAAGATATTAATTAATAAAAAGTTAAATATGTTTTTAAATTTTAAAACTTTTACGTAAAATTAATTTGTCTCAAATTTTGTTTTAGTCTAAACTTTAAAATAATCAATATAATACTTTTAATCAAATATTGTAAAAAACATATATATGAAAATTTAAATCAATGTCAAAGCATTACATTTTATACCTCATAAATCAAAAGACAAGATATTAATTGATAAATGAATGTTGGTTATTATGTATTATTGGTGAAGATAAAAGTACAAACTCAAATTAACATTTGTAATGTTACTGCACAAAAGTTCTATAAATAATGAAATATCATCATGTGATGAGTGATCATAGAATAATAGGAAAAAACAAAAACCAAAATGATTTCATTATAATTAACGGTAAAAGGTTTAATTATACTTCAATGATGGGATTTGGATAAAGATTTTCGCCTTTTTCTCTTCAAGATTTTTGTTTTCTTTTTTATCAATAAGAGAAATATTAATAATTTTCTCACACAATTTAAACAAATTATAGGTACTATTGTCTAAAAGTTAATAATTGTATTATTTATGAGTCATAAAGATGTTGAATAATTAAAAGTTTGATTACATTATAAAAGATACAAAAAGTTGGTGGCGCGTGCCATAGTTCTGACACTATATAGAGGAGTGATAGAGATAAGAAGCTATAACTGATAGAACAAACAATTAAGGTTTAATAACTTTTTATTACTACAACAATTTTTTAAAACTTTATCTTAATAATTTTTTGAATTTGTTATTTAGATTGTTACTACATTGATTGACATTGGAAAATCTAATCTACAAGTATAAATAAGGTCAAATTTTAATATACAAATATAATACAAATATCATCTTATAAATATTTTTTTAAAGATTAAACTAAGCATAACATTATCTTTTATTCAATACTTAAAATATATAGTCACATTTATTCGAACTATTTAGTGACAAAATTTTGTTGAATTATTCATAAATATTTAATCTCATAATTTAGATTTATTTTTAGAAACCAAGTTAAAGATTTTTTTATTTAATAGTACAATTAGTATGAAATTTAAAATAGTTAGTATATTAAAAGCATATTAAACCAACCATTAAAATCAGTATATGTACTAATGAAAGTAATTTGAAATAAATTTGGATGAACAGATAATATTAAATAATAAAAATTATCAGATTTAGATAATAGATAGCAATTTGACCCAACTTTATATTAATAAATTTATAGATATTTTTTTATTAAACTTTAATGGTAAAAAATATAGAATATATTTAGATATATTTATAGTAATATTAATTTGAAAAGAATGTTTGGAAAATAGGCAACAAGAGGTTGAGGTAATGCAGCTTTAAGAAGCTGAATAATAGATAGGGTTTGCATCGTATAAAGCTGAGCCTATTATGTGTGCAGTCCTTTTCCGTCTTCAATTATAAAGTCTATGTTTTCTTTGATGTACTTCTTTCTATCATTTCTTTCTCTTTTTGTTTTCTTCCAACCCTCAATTCAACAACCAAAGGGTAACCCTATTAGTCACCAGATCAAAATCCATCAACACACACAAAAACAAATCCCTCTTTCTTAAGAATTTAAATATCACATAAAAATAGTAGTATATAAAGAAATAAAACCTACAAATATTTAAATGTTTTATATTAGAAGTGGTACAAGTTTTTTTATACGAAAAATGCATAAGAGTGATCATTTTTTTTTATATATCTCTACTGGAATTTAAATTTAAATTTAAGGAATAACAAGAAAAGTAAATATAATATAAAAATATATAAACTCATTATCTTTAAGATTTTTAAATACAGAAATATGATTTGTGTAATTTTTTCAAATACTTTCTTTAAAATAAAATACATAGTATCAGAATTTATTTGTCATGACAGATTTAGATCATTACAATAAAAAAGTTGTCAGGACAATAACAATAACCACACGAACAAAAACTAAAAAAATAAATAAAAGGCGTAATTCAGTATTTTGAGAAGGGTCTCGGCTAGGGATGGCAAAAATATTTATGTCTGCAGATATCTGCGGATAAAATCCGCGACGGATAGTTACTACTCGCGGGTATTTATTATCCGCGGGTAGCGGGTAGCGGGTATTTTAATACCCGGTTATAAACGGGTCGGGTACGGGTATCATACTATCCGTACCCGCGGGTACCCGTCACCCGCAAAAAATTAAAATTAAAATTTAATTTATATTTTATTAAGTTAAATTTAATTAAAATTAGAAGTAACAGTATATTTTATTATGTCAAATTTAATTATAATTATAATTTAATTTAATTTATAT